>R20__coassemble_331_pt1 | contig 36696 bp, 29 predicted proteins | sample R20__metabat2_low_PE_005 | metagenome-assembled genome bin R20 | reverse complement strand
TGGCCAAGGGCGACTACCTGATGCGCATCTCGTATGTCGGCTTCGAGCCTTTCTGGCAGCCTGTGCAGGTGGCCGGCTCCGCATCGCCGCTCGACCTCGGCAAGCTCAGCCTCAAGCGCGCTTCGACGGTGCTCGACGCCGTGAAGGTCACCGCCAAGAAACCGCTCTATGCCGTTGACGGCGAGAAGAATATGTACAACACCACCGAGGACCCCTCTATCCAAAACGGCACCGCCAGCGACGCCCTGCAGAATGCACCCGGCGTTGAGGTCGACGCCGAGGGCAACATAACCCTGCGCGGCGTCAGCAGCGTGGAGATCTGGATCAACGACCGTCCTTCGCATATGAATGAAGAAGCTCTGAAACAGTACATCAAGCAGTTGCCGGCCAACGCCATAGACCACATCGAGGTCATCACCAACCCCTCGGCGCGCTACTCGACCAACGGCGGTGTCATCAACATCGTCACCACCCAGAAAATCAAACGCAACGAGCTGCTCTGCGTCGGCGTCCGCGCCAACACTATGCCGAGCCTCTCGCCTTGGGTCAGTTATGTCTACGCCAACGAAAAGTTCGATATGAACATCTATCTCAACGGCAACTTCGGAGTGCACAATATGTATGCTGACAATGCCAGTACCCTCTTGGACGCCAATGGCGACACCAGCCGTTTCCAGAGCGGCACCAGCGAGACGCATTCCAAGAACTACGGCGGCTACAGCGGACTGAATCTCAACTGGAAAATCTCGGACAAAACCCATCTGGCCACCTGGCTGGGCGCCTACCCCTATTGGGGCAACAACTCGACCGAGATGGACCTCGTATACCGCGAATATCAGCCTACGTTGCGCGACTTGGGCTACAACTACCAGCTCGACAACCCCGACGGCTTCGGTTGGGGCGGATATATGGGCGCCTGGCTGGAACACCGTTTCGACACCACGGGCCGTAAACTCTCCGTCAGCCTCAACGGCAACACTTGGAACGAACACGGCATCGGCACCGAGTCCTTCACCTATGCCGACCCGACCTTAGGCAACTTGATGCGCCGCACCGAGAAGCGCAACACCAGCCCCAGCGGAAGTATGGAAGTCAACTACACGCATCCGCTGAAAAACGACATCACGCTCGAGGCGGGTGCAGAGCTGGAACTTGGCGGTGGCACACAATATCTCGGCGTTGACACTTTGGGTGCCGACGGCTACCACCCCGTGGCGCTACGTGTGAGCGACGGCGTGGAGCGCGGCACGGGCCTCAACGGCTACGTGACCTTGCAGAAACGCTGGGGCGGCTTTACCGCCAAACTCGGTCTGCGCGGCGAACAGCGCTGGAAACGCAGCGAATGGAGCCACCTGGACGGCTTGGGTATGACGGTTGTCGACACTGCATTCTTCGGCTTGGTGCCTTCCGTGCACCTGAGCTACCAGACCAAGACCTTCACCTCCTATAGCTTGAGCTACACCCTCCGCAACGCAACACCGGGTATGACGCAGCTCTCGCCTTTCCGCACATACGAGGACTATAGCTACTCCACCGGCAACCCCAATCTGATGCGCAGCTACACCCACAATCTCGAGGCAGCGTGGAGCAAATACATTATGGGTTTCGGTATGCTGAACCTCAGTGCCTACTTCCACGCCAACACCGACGAAATTGGCACTATGACCTATGCCGGCTATGCTCCTGAATACTTCGGCAGCCAGATGGTCAACTACACACGACCCGAAAACATCGGCTCCAGCCACACCGAGGGCCTGCAGGCCAATATCACCTACCGTCCCACCGCTTTCTTCAACATCCGACTCAACGCCTCGGTCTTCAACTACGCCTATAACTACGAGGGCTTCAGCGACAGCAAGGTCAGCTACAGTGCCCGCATCAACCTGTGGACCAAGCTGTGGAACAAACTCGAGGTGTTCGCCAACGCCCACTACAGCTCGCCCCGTCTGGGTCTCTACAGCCTCAGCGTGGCCAACCGTGGTGTCGACTTTGGCGTCAGCAGCGACTTCTTCGACCGCCGTATGTCGGTCTACCTCAACGTCAACGACATCTTTGGTATGGCCCAGTGGGGTAGCAACACCACCGCGCCGCAGTACCAGACCACCGGCAAGCAGCGGTTCGACTCTCGTTTCGTCAGCCTCGGCCTCACCTGGCGCTTCGGCAAGATGGAACTCGAAAGCAAGGCCCGTCAAGGTGCCACCGACTCGCCGATGGGAATGGGACAGTAAGCCTTTCTGAATTTTAAGATTTGTTTAGGGCTAAGGACAAAAGTCTCCTTAGCCCTAAACTTTTCAAGTTCCCTTAACAATAAACAAACAAGACGGGCGTTATTTGGTGGTTGAAATAAAAAACGAATCGAATAATGAAGAAAAGAATATTCCTTGTCCTGCTCTCGGTTGTCGTTATCCTGGTCGGATGCGGCAAAGAGGAGCCTTTGAAACCTCAGAAACAGTACTTTGCCTCGTGGAACAACTGCGAAGCCCTTACCGCCTTGCAGGAATATGTCGAGGATGTCACCAATCCCCACTCGCCCAACTATATACCGCCGAAGGACCGCATCGCTACTTTCGATATGGACGGCACCTTCGTCGGTGAACTATATCCTACCTATTTCGAGTATAACCTGCTGGAATACCGCGTTCTGGAAGATACGGCCTACGGCAACCACGCCCCCGACAGCGTCCGCCTCGCTGCTCAGCAGATACGCGACTTTGTCCGCAACGGCACCCCTCTGCCTGACCATTTCGATATGATTCACGCCCGCGCGGCCGCTAAAGCCTACGCCGGAATGACCATCGCCGAATTCGACGCCTACGTCAAGGCCTATGCCGCTAAGCCCGCCAACGGCTTCACTGGTATGACATACGGGCAGAGTTTCTATCAACCTATGCTCGAGGTGTTTGAGTATCTCGAAGACAATGGCTTCACCTACTACGTCGTCTCGGGCTCCGACCGCTTCATTTGTCGTGCGCTGGTTGAACCCCTTGGCATCGAACCCAACCGTGTCATCGGTATGGACGTCAAGCTCCGCTCCACCAGCCAGGGCACCGAGGAAGGTGTCAACTACACTATGGGTCGCGAAGAAGAGATTGTCCGCACTGACGAGCTGGTTATCAAGAATCTGAAGACAAATAAGGTACTGCAGATTAATCAGGAAATCGGCAAAGTACCCGTCCTGTCATTTGGCAATAGCGGTGGCGACGCGGCTATGCACAACTACTGTCTCAGCAACAGCCTGCGCTCAATGGCGATAATGCTCATCGCAGACGACGAGGCCCGCGACCACGCCAATCGCGAGAAAGCGCTCCAGCTGGCTGAACGCTGGCATCAGGCTGGCTATTATGTCGTTTCGATGCGCGACGATTTCAAGACCATCTACGGCAACGGCGTACAGAAAGTCGACTTCACTTTTTAAATGACCTTAACGCAAACGTTAGCCTTAACCTTAACGTTTACCTTAACGTTAACCTTAACCTTAACCTTAACTTCAGATACAGATACTATTGTCCCTTAACTTCCCTTTAACTTCTCTTAACTTCCCTTTAACTTCTTTTAACTTCCCTTTAACTTCTTTTAACTTCCCTTTAACTTCTCTTAACTTCCCTTAACTTCCACTAACTCCCCCTCAATTATGATTGAAGCAACGAATAAATATATGCAGCAGGCCATCGGCGAGGCCCTTTACGGCATCACCTGTGGCAACGGTGGTCCTTTTGGAGCCATAGTAGTTAAAGACGGTGTTGTCGTCGGACGCGGCCACAACCGCGTGCTTGGTCACCACGACCCGACGGCACACGGCGAGGTGGAGGCCATTCGCGATGCCTGCGCACGTATGGGAACGCACGACCTTACGGGGTGCGACATCTACACCACCGGCGAACCCTGCCAGATGTGCCTGTGTGCCTGCTTGTGGGCCAACATTAGCCATATCTACTACGGCTGTACCATCAACGACAATGCCCTGATAGGCTTCCGCGACGAGAAGTTCGACACCATCTTCAGCGGTCGCAACAAACTGGACGGCTATCTTTCGGAGATAGACCGTGAAGCGTGCCTGTCGCTATTCGAACACTATCGCAATCTGCCCCACGAAGGCTATTGATTGTTGCCATTGGGTATGTTTGTTGAGAATGCAAAAAATGAGACGTGCCCCCCTTTTTTCTTGTCAACGAACCAAAGAGACAGACCCCGTGGTTCTAGTTCAGCTGTTTTCCCAATATCTCGGAGAACTGTAACATTTTTATTTTGCCATATCGCAGGAAATGTGTACTTTTGCAGTTGTTTTTTGAAGCCGATACATCGATATGGCAGGGAAGAATATTGCTGATATAAAGACTGTTGCACCTTTAAGCAAAGAGATGGCCGCAAATTGCGACCAGCCATTGACTGTTAGGCAGATAGAAGATATAGATGATAGATGTAAATGTCCGCCGACGAACTGATAAACAAAATACAATAGCCTATGCGTAAATCCATACAGACGCCAGATGCCACAGAACCGAAGTCAGGCTTCGTCTACATCCTCACCAACCCCAGTTTCCGAGAGGATTGGGTGAAGATTGGCAAGAGCTCGCGACCTGTCGATGTCCGTAGCAAGGAACTCGACAACACCGCCGTGCCGCTGCCATTCGAAATTTATGCCACAATGCAGACCTCCAAATATGCCGACGTGGAGAGCAACGTTCATCGGCAAATCGACCGCCTCACCGACCTCCGCATCCGCCAGAATCGTGAGTTTTTCAATGTCGAACCCGCACAGGCTCTCAATATATTGCTCGATTTGGCCAAAATCATTGACGACGCTGTCATTATGCGGTATGAGGACGGCAAGCCACATCAGATATATCCTGCTTTGCCAAACGATAACCACAATGAGAAGAAAACCAAGAAAGAGCAGCGACCGCCGTTCGATTTCAGTATGGTGGGTCTAACGGTGGGTGACACCGTCACCTTCGACGCATTAAACCTCAATGTCAAAGTGGCGGGCAAAAACAAGGTTGAGCACGAAGGCCGGCTGTGGAGCCTCTCCGCATTCTGCGGTACATTCTTACCCGAAAATATGCACAACACCAGCGAGAGCTACCAAGGCCCCAAGTACTTCAGCTACCAAGGCAAAACCCTCTGGGAAATACGCCTCGAAAAAGAAAAGAAAGGATAACCTATGCCCAAGAAAGAAGCCGCCACCGACCTTTGGGTCTACGAACTCCTCAAAGAAGCTGGTCTTGACCTTGACCCGCAAGGCAGCACTATCCCCGAAGTAGAGCAAGCCCTCAAGTCAGCCTCCAAGAAAGGCACAGGGAATGCTGGCCGCCCGGAATATTGTGGCGCAGTAAAAGATTTTCTCATCGTCATCGAAGACAAACCCAACCTCGACAAGCATATCCACCGCAACCCGAACGGTCTTATCGACCTCGCCCCGCAGTTCACTACTTCCTACGCCGTCAATGGTGCATTCCACTATGCCCGTCACATTGCTCTGAACACTAATTTCCACAAGGTATTTGCAATTGGAATCAGCGGCGATGAAAAACACCACCGCATCACCCCTCTTTTCGTTGATGAATATAGCAACCTATGGGAACTTGACGATGTTGAAACGCTCATATCGTTCAGCGAACAAAACATTGTCGAGTACTACCTTCGCCGTGTGCTGAAAGAGGCCACTCCCGACGAGAAACAGACTGCTGACATTCTCCGCGATGCCCGCCAACTCCATGAGGATTTGCGCAACTACGGCAACATCCAAGACCAACAAAAACCGCTAATAGTCTCAGGTATCCTGCTTGCTCTGCGTGAGGTAAAGGAGAACAATTTCTCTATCGACTCCCTTACTGGCGACCGCGTGAACACCGACGGCAACAAGATATATGCCGCTATCGAAAGCAACCTCAAACGCGCCAACGTCACGCCCGACACCAAACGCGACAAGCTCCTATCGCAGTTCTCTGTCATTCGCGACACAGCAAAAATCAACGAGGTTGACCCTGTACTGAAGAAGACGCCGCTCCGCTATTATGTCGAGTTTCTGAACAAGAGCGTCTTCCAAAACATCCAATACATTCATTCTGCCGAAGATTGGATTGGTCTTTTCTACGGCGAGTTTATGTCATATAGCGGGGGCGACGGTCAAAGTCTCGGCATTGTCCTAACTCCCAAACACATCACTACGCTCTTCTGTGACCTGCTGGAACTAAAACCCACCGACCGCGTGCTTGACCCCTGCTGTGGCACCGGTGGTTTTCTCATCGCAGCAATGCACGATATGCTTCGCCAGACGGCCGATGAACAGCAACGTCGTTCCATCAAACGCGACCAACTCTTTGGCATCGAACTCCAGTCCTATATGTTCACCATCGCCACCACCAATATGATTCTCCGTGGTGATGGCAAGTCCAATCTCCACAACCTCGATTTCCTGAAGCAGAATCCGTCGCAGTTGCAACAGAAGCAGTGCACCGTCGGAATGATGAACCCGCCCTATAGTCAGGGTAGCAAGACCAACCCCAACCTTTACGAGATTTCTTTCACCGAGCATCTGCTCAACTCAATGGTCGAAGGTGGCCGTGTGGCTGTCATCGTCCCCCAGTCTTCTTTCACTGGCAAAACCAAAGAAGAACAAGCCGTCAAAGATTCTATGCTGAAAAAGCATACTCTCGAAGGTGTCATCACGCTCAATAAAAACACCTTCTATGGCGTGGGCACAAATCCCTGTATTGCCATCTTCACCGCTGGCATCCCTCACGACAAAAGCCACATCTGCCAGTTTATCAACTTCGAGGACGACGGCTACGAAGTATCCAAGCATATCGGCCTTGTCGAGACGGCTTCGGCCAAGGACAAACGCCAGCACCTTCTCGATGTTTGGCGCGGTGCAGAGGCTCCATCCAAATTCTGTGTCCGCACCACCATCGAGGCCGAGGATGAATGGCTCCACGCCTTCTACTATTTCAACGATGAAATTCCTACCGAGGCCGATTTTGAACGCACAATGGCCGACTATCTTACCTTTGAGTTCAATATGCTTACCCACGGACGAGGATACCTCTTCGAGAACAGAAAGGAGGGTACTGATGAATAGTCATCGTTGGGCTGATTTTTATCTGACAGATTTCTTTGATTGCGTCAAGGGTAACCAAAACAATATGGCCTCATTGACTGATGGTAGTTTGCCGCTTGTGTCTGCCAGGAAAACCGATAATGGGTATAAGCAGTTTGTCGAACCTAACCACAAACGCATTTTCGAGGGCAACATTTTAACTCTCAATAACGACGGTGATGGTGGTGCTGGTATCGCCTACTATCAGCCTCATCGTATGGCTCTCGACAGCCACGTTACTGCATTGATTCCAAAACAGAACCTTTCCAGATTCCAGCTGCTTTTTGTTGCAATGTGTATAACCAAACAACGAGAACGCTTTGGACACGGTTATTCAATTAACGCCTCACGCATCCGCACTTTCAAGTATATGCTTCCCGTAACAGCCAACGGCACTCCCGACTGGCAGTTTATGGAGAAGTATATGCGCCAAAAAGAACAGCAAATCCTCAAACCGACAATAGATGAGCTATGCAAGCAGTTGATATACAATCAAATAGGGGGGGGGCAGCGCGGCCTCCTCAACCACAAGTGGAAAGCATTTGATTTTACTGATGTTTTCACCGATATTAAACGTGGCAAACGCCTCAAAAAAGCTGACCATACAGAAGGCAATATTCCGTATGTGTCCTCAACGGCGCAATCCAATGGTATCGATGGCTTTATTGGAAACACAAGCCGCGTAAGAACTTTTGCAGATTGTTTAACTGTGGCCAATAGTGGAAGTGTTGGCAGTGCATTCTATCACCACTACCGCTTTGTTGCCAGCGACCACGTTACAAAGTTACAGCGTGAAGGATTGGACAAATACGCCTACTTGTTTCTGATTCCTATCATTAACCGTCTTTCCGAGAAATACAGTTTCAACAGAGAAATAAACGATGAGCGTATAAAAAGAGAAAAAATATTGCTCCCTGTTGACAATATTGGAGAGCCTGATTTTACCTTTATGTCCGACTTTATGCGTGATGTAGAGAAAGATATACTCGGCACAACGCTAAAGTATTTCGTTGACAAACAGGCTATTACCCCCCCCCACACACAAAAAGCAGCTGATTTACAAAGGCTTTCTGCTCTCTGACTTGTTCCCTGTCCTTGTGCCTGGCAAGTCAAAAGGTCTCAATCACCTACAACGCCAGCAGGATGGTATTAGCTATCTTGGCGCTACCAATCTGAATAATGGTGTCCTTGATTTTGTCGCACCTGTTTCTGAAATGGTGCAGCGAGGCAACTGCATCGCCTTTATCCGCAATGGCGAGGGTTCTATGGGCTATGCAGTCTATAAGGCTGAAGACTTTATAGCCACTTCCGATGTGACCATCGGCTACAACAAACATCTAAACAAATACACAGGCACCTATATCACAACTGTTGCAGACCGCATACGTGGCAAATATAACTTTGGCTACAAGCGTAACGCCCAACGTTTGGCAAAGGAGATAATCACTCTTCCGGCAACCTCCGACGGCAACCCTGATTGGGATTATATGGAGTTATATATGCGTCACCTTGAAGGTCACAAGATGCTTACATATCTTCAATTCCTACAGAAGAAAGCATCCTGATAGTTCCGAGTTTTGTAATACCATTGCAACTTTAATAGGCATAGACTAATCCGTATTTCTCAGTCAGTTGGCGGAGGGTACCGTCGGTTTTCATCTGGCGGATGATGCTGTTGACGAGGGTCAGCAGGTCGTCCTGTCCCTTGCGCATCAGTACGCCGATTTCGCCATTGGTGAATGGCGTGGCCAGCAGCGGTGCCGCAAGGCGCTGGTCTGTCTGCACATAGTAGGGGGCCTCGGTTATCTCGGTAATCATAACGTCGGCCACGCCATCGGCGATGAGTGACGGAATCTCCTCGTTGTTGGGGTGGACGATGAGTGTGGCGTGGGTGAGGTGCTGCCGGGCGAACTGCTCGTTGAGGCCGCCGGGGTTGACCATCACGCGTACCTCGGGACGGTCAATGTCCGCCAGCGAACGGAAGCGTGCGGTGTCCTCTACGCGGCATAGAATGGTCTTCCCGTTGGCCAGGTAGCCTTCGCTCATCAGCATCGTGGCGCAGCGCGCCTCGGTGATGGTGATGCCGCCCATAGCCATATCGAACAGCTGCGGTTCGGCCTGCACGTCGGCAGTCAGCGTCGGCCACGAGGTGCGGACAAATTCCACATCCACGCCCATCCGCTTGGCTATCGCTTCGGCCAGCTCGATGCCGAACCCCCAATAGATGCCTGTCTCCGGCTCGCGGAACGATAGTGGCCGGTAGTCGCCAGTGGTGCCGACCAGCAGTTTGCCTCTCTGCTCGATGCGCTCAATGGTTGGCCCTTGCGCAAGCGAGTCGTTCTTGTCGCTGCAGGCCAGTGCCGTCGTCCCGGCTAACGCCAACAGGGCGACGAGCAACCATATTTTGATTCTGTTGTATTTCATACGGTTAAAGGATTTGTTTTTGCATTTCGCGGTGACGTTCAAGAAGGTTCCAGATGGCGTCCTCGCTGAGCACGCCGCGTTTCAGCTCCTTGGGCAGACGCCCAGCCTCGTCGTCATCGCGGTCGGCGTGCCATTCTGGACTGCCGAGATAGGCATCGAGCGATGCAATGTCGTCGCGCACAGCCTTGTATTGTTCGATTGCCGCTTCCATCGCTTCCACGGCTGCCGTCGCCCGCTCAAGGCGTTGCTCCATTTGCGTGATACGTTCTATGTTCATAGAGTATGTTGGTTATTGTGAACCAGATAACGCGAAAAGCTTATGTTTATTGTACTTCTAACAGAAATTAAGGCCCTGATTCATTTCTGCACAATAAAACGCCAAACGCATCGTTATAACACCCGATGAAAACCCTGCGCCACATAGCACCATACATCCTCATAGCGGCCTATATGCCGCTGCTTGTGGCGTTGACTTTCCACACGCATAGCGAGTCGCACCCGACGGTGACCGAATGCGCGGAGTGCGCCCATCATATCCACCACCGCGCCCATATGGACGAGGCCGTCGCTATGGCGCACAACTGCGTCTACTGCCAGCTGACGTCGTCGTCCTACTATGCACCAGCCTCCGTCTCGCTATCCTATCAAAGCAGCATAGTTGCTGCGGTCGACAACTCATTGTCAGATGATTATGTGTCGACTTCATCTTTTGGCCTTAGCCCGCGGGCACCGCCGTTGCAGTAGGTTTGCCTTTACCTTTCCTTTTATTTGTTCCGCAATGCCAAATTGTTGGCATTGTGTGTATTGTATATATAAACCAAACTGCAAAACAATGAAAAAATCAATCCTTTATATCTTTTTGTTGTTCCCCGTGCTGCTTTTCGCGCAGAAGGGTACCGATGCCAATATCCTTGGCCACGTAATCAATTCAAAAACAGGCGAGCACATAGCCTACGCCAACGTACAGATCGAAGGCACCACCATCGGTGCCGTAACCGACGCCACGGGCCATTTCCACATAGCCAACTGTCCCGAAGGCACTTACGATGTCGTCGTGCGGCTGGTCGGCTTCCGCCAGGCGTCGCACAGCGTCACGATGACCGCCCAACAGACCGTCGAGCTTGAATTTGCGCTCCAGCCCGACGCCGTGTCGCTCCAGCAGGTGGTCGTCACCGCCACCCAGCACGCCGTTAGCTGTATGGAAACGCCGTCGATTGTGGGCGTCGTCGACCGTCGCCAGCTCGAGGCCACAAGTGCCGTCAATCTTGGCGAAGGGCTTAAATATCAGACGGGTGTATGCATCGAGAACACCTGTCAGAACTGCGGAGCCTTCGACGTCCGTCTCAACGGTCTCGGCGGTGCCTACTCGCAGGTGCTCATCGACAGCCGACCCATCAACAGCGCCCTCGCCAGCCTCTATCTGCTCGAGCAGCTGCCGGCGGCGATGATCGACCAGGTCGAGGTCCTGCGCGGCGGCGGCTCGGCGCTCTATGGCAGCAACGCCATCGCCGGCGTCATCAACGTCATTACCAAGGAGCCCGTCCGCAACAGCGCCTCGGTTGCCAACAACACCAGCCTCGTCGGCGGAAACAGCGTCGATTGGAGCAACTCGTTCAATGCCAGCGTGGTCAGCGACAACAACAAGGCGGGCATCTACATCTTCGGCCACAACCGCCAGCGCAACCCCTACGATGCCAACGGCGACGGCTACTCCGAACTGGGACTGCTGAAGGCCCGAATGGTCGGATTCCGCGGCTACCTGCGCACCAGCGACCATTCCAAACTCAACCTCGAATACCACAATATCAACGATTTCCGCCGTGGCGGCGACCTCTTCGACCTGCCGTCGCCTCAGGCGCACATCAGCGAGGGCGGCGAACACGACATCCACAGCGCCCAGCTGAAATGGGACTGGTTCTCGCCCGACGGCAAGGGGCACGCTTCGGTCTTCGCTTCGACGCAATATGTTGACCGCCAGAGCTATTACGGCCATCGCGAGGAGGGCGACCCCGTGGGCAACGCCTATGGCTACACCACCGACCTCACCCTCAACGAGGGCCTTCAGTACAGCCGCCATTTCGACCGCCTGCTCTTTATGCCCGCCGAGCTGACTGCCGGCATCGAGCACACCTACGACCGCCTCAGCGACCGCACCCTTGCCACCAACGACACCATCGACCAAAGTGCCTCGATTGCAAGCGCATACCTGCAAAACGAATGGAAAAACAAGCAATGGAGCATCCTCCTCGGCCTGCGCGCCGACCACCATTCGATGCTCGACAACCCGGTCGTGAGCCCGCGCCTCAACGTCCGCTATTCGCCCAGCGAACACATCGTCCTGCGTGCAGGCTATTCCTCGGGTTTCCGCGCGCCGCAAGTCTACGACGAGGACCTTCACGTCGGTGCCGTGGCCGGCGAGCTGTATCGGCTTGTCAACGCTTCCGACCTGCGTCCCGAGTATTCGCACAGCCTCAACGCGTCGGGCGATTTCTGCTTTCATCTGGGCCAGATGGAGGGCGATCTGATGGTCGAAGGCTTCTTTACGCGCATCGACGACGCTTTTGTCAACGAGCTGGTTTTCAGCGATACCACCAGCGGTTACCGCCTCTACGAGCGTCGCAACGCCGACGGTGCCGAGGTCAAGGGCATCAACGTCGAGCTGCGGCTCACCCCCTCGCCGCGCTTGCAGCTGCAGCTGGGCGGAACGCTGCAGAGCAGCCGCTACCTCGGGGCAGGGCAGGAGTGGAGCGAAGGCCGGTACGAGCAACGGATGGAGCGCATCCCCAACCTGTATGGCTACCTCACGGCGCAGTACAGCCCCATCGAGCGCCTCAGCCTCATCGCCACGGGCGTTCTGACGGGTCCGATGCTCGTCTATCACGCTGTGGCTGAGGAAGAAGACGAGGGCGCCAAGCACGCCCACCACGCCGAGGTGGAGCAGGTCACCACGCCCGCCTTCTTCGACCTGACGCTCAAGGCCGCCTACAGCATCCCCATCGGTCACCGCACCACGCTCGACGTCAGCGCCGGCATCCAGAACCTCTTCAACAGCTTCCAGCGTGACTTCGACAGCGGCGACGAGCGCGACTCGTCGTACATTTACGGCCCCTCGCGTCCGCGCACGCTCTTCATTGGTCTGAAACTCAGTATCTGAGCGCTTCTGGTGCCGAAAAATCAGAATCGCGCCGCACGCGATTGTTCGTCGGCTTGTGAACCTCGGTTCGCAAGCCGACGATTTTTCCCCACTTACGGCGGCGAAAGCAAAACCGTCCTTCGGGTCGCGGGCAAAGCTAAGGGTCGAGTGATGTCCAAATGTTAAAATTTAACATTTCAAAAACGATTCAAAAAAGTTTGAAAAGCGAAAAAATCGCCCAAAAATCGCCATTTGCAACCGCCTCATAAACAGGACCATCTTCTTATCAAATTCTACCCAAATTCTTACCAAGTTTTTACCATCTTTTACGCCGGTAGAAGATGATAAGGCTTTGCCAAGTGTTAAAATAGGCTAAAGTGCAGAGAGGCTGTTTTTAACATTTGCCGGGCCCCTGCTGCGGAGCGGAAACAGCGGCGGCACCCTTGGCGGCGAAGTCGGCGCAAGGGCGATTTGATGAAAATAAATTGTGGAGCGGGGCTACTTGGCCGGCCAGGTGCCTTTCAGCATCATCGAGCCTTCGTAGTGGCGGTCGATGTCGAGAAACCAGCAGCGTTTGCCCGCGCTGCTTGCGCTTTTGGAGTTGACGTCGAACAGGCGGCCTTTGCGGGCGCGGCGCACAATGGAACTTTGGTGGAAGGTGGAATTGTCGACAATGAAGCAGACCTTGCCGTCGAGCATCAGGTAGCCGCGGAAGTCGCGAAGGTAGTCGTGTTCAGGCTGTTGCGCCGGGTCGAAAGTCGTCAGCAGGCAGTTAAAATAGGAACGGCAGACGCTGTCGTCGCAGCCCGTCTGGGCTCGCGCGTAAGCTATGCGCTCGGCGCTGTCGCGTTCGATGATGTGAAGGACGTATTGCTCGCGCTCTCCCTTGCGGTTGGCGACCAGGGTGCTGAGCTGAGCCGCAAGTCCATCGTACCATCCGGCTAATTCGAATTCCTTCAGGTACACCTTCGCGGCGCCTTCGCCTTCGGTGTTGTCGATGGTGTAATCGTTTGTCAATGAGTTGTATTTGGTCGAATATGCGTTCCAGTGGCCGACGGTCGAAACGTACTGTCCGCGGCCCCAGATGTGGCCGTCGAAAGCAAGAACGTACGAAGTGTCGTCCAACTTGATGTATTCCAGGTCGTAAGCGAAGCCTTCGCCTGGCAGCTGGATGTAGTATTGGTTTTCGATTCCACCGTTTTTGAAGCTGACGGCGTCGAGACCTTCGGGCAGTTTGCCGTCGTTGTGCTGCCTGTAGGATTCGATTTGACCGATGGCGTAGTCGCCTGTCTCCAAGTGTTTTAGCACCCAATGGTAGGGGTCGTCTTCGCCGAAACAGCGCAGTATCACTATCCACATTGTCAAAAATGCGGCCATCAGTACGATGAATCCGCTTGCGGTGGCGGGATGGCCCAGGGCGGCGTTCCGAAGGTGGCGCCGGCGGGACGAGGCGATCCGTTTGTGACGTTTTGCTTTCATTTGAGCTTCCCGATTTGGTTGATACTGTGCTTGAAACGCAGATTTTTGCGGTTTATTGTCCAGGCGGCACCAAAATGCTTTTTTTCGTCATCATCAGGCAAAAAAGTTACGGTTTTCCATTTTTTTTGTATCTTTGTAGTTTGTTTGTGTGTGCCGTTATCGGCGCAACGGACTGACTATAAGAAAATAAAGTATCATTTTTGTATATGAAATACAACGAATATAAGCAGCTTGATTTGACCCGCATCGGCGAAGAAGTGCGCCGCTGGTGGGAAGAAAACGAGACCTTCGAGAAAGGTCAGAAACTCAGCGAAGGCCATCCGGCTTTCGTGTTCTACGACGGCCCGCCGTCAGCCAACGGCAAGCCTGGTATTCACCACGTTATGGCTCGCACCATCAAGGATGTCTTCTGCCGCTACAAGGCGCAGAAGGGCTTCCACGTCGACCGCAAGGCCGGTTGGGATACCCACGGCCTGCCCGTCGAACTGGGCGTCGAGAAAACGCTCGGCATCACCAAAGAGGACATCGGCAAGAAAATCAGCGTGGACGAATATAACCGCGCCTGTCGCACCGAGGTGCTTAAATACAAGGATTTGTGGGACGAACTGACCAAGCAGATGGGCTATTGGGTCGACCTGAAGAATCCTTACATCACCTTCGAAAACGAATATATCGAAACCCTTTGGTTTCTGCTCAAGAAACTGTACGACAAGGGTTTGCTCTATAAGGGCTACACCATCCAGCCCTTCAGCCCCGCTGCCGGCACCGGCCTGTCGAGCCACGAGCTGAACCTGCCGGGCTGCTATCGCGACGTGAAGGACACCACCTGCGTGGCGATGTTCGAACTGAAAATGGACAGCGTAGACTGGAATGCGGTAGCCAGTTCTCCGCTTTCCGCTTTCCGCTCTCCGTTAGATACTTACGCTATCGCTTGGACCACAACGCCCTGGACCCTGCCGAGCAACACGGCTCTCTGTGTCGGGCCTTCGATCGACTATGTGCTGCTCGAAACGGTGCATCCCTACACCGAGCAGCCCTGCCGCATCATTATGGCTAAAGCGTTGGTGAATAGTATGTTCCCGACCAAGGACGGCGAGGAGCCGAAATATAAAGTCGTTGCCGAATGCAAGGGAACGGACCTCGAGGGACTGCGCTACGAGCAGCTGATTCCCTGGGTGAAGCCGACCGTCGTGGACAGCGCCGCGCAGACTCATCGTCAGGCCGCTGAAAACGAGGCTTTCCGCATCATTCTGGGCGACTATGTCACCACCGAGGACGGTACCGGCATTGTCCATATCGCGCCCACTTTTGGCGCCGACGACGCCCGCGTGGCCAAGAAGGCCGGCATCGGCGACCTGCTGCTCTACGACCGCGACGGCAAGCAGATGCCTATGGTTGACCGTCAGGGCCGCTTCGCTCCGCTCGAAGAGCTTGATGCCGAATGGGTTAAGAACAATGTCGATGTCGACCTGTATGCACCCTATGCCGGCAAGTTTGTCAAGAATGCCTTCGACCCCACCAAGACCGAGAAGGATATGAGCCTCGACGTCGAGATTGTGGTGATGCTGAAAGGCGAGAGCAAGCTCTTCAAGAGCGAGAAGCACACGCACAGCTATCCCCACTGCTGGCGCACCGACAAGCCGGTGCTCTACTATCCGCTCGATAGCTGGTTTATCCGTACTACGGCGCTGAAAGAGCGTATGATAGAGTTGAACAAGACCATCAACTGGAAGCCCGAGGCCACCGGCACGGGCCGCTTCGGCAACTGGCTGGAGAATATCGTGGACTGGAACCTGAGCCGTAGCCGCTACTGGGGCACGCCGCTGCCCATCTGGCGCACCGAGGACGGCCGCGAGGAGATCTGCATCGGCAGCGTCAAGCAGCTGCGCGAAGAGATTGACAAAGCTGTGGCCGCAGGACTGATGAAGGACAATCCGTATGCAAGCGACGACATCAATTCGTTCGACCTGCATCGCCCTTATATCGACGGCGTTATCCTGGTTTCGCCCAGCGGCAAGCCGATGCGCCGCGAGCCCGACCTGATTGATGTTTGGTTCGACAGCGGCGCTATGCCTTACGCCCAGATTCACTATATGGGCGAGGAGCTGCGCAAGGATCAGTTCCCGGCCGACTTTATCGCCGAGGGTGTCGACCAGACGCGCGGATGGTTCTACACGCTGCACGCCATCGCCACGATGTGCTTCGACAGCGTGGCGTTCAAGAACGTCATCAGCAACGGCCTTGTGCTCGACAAGAACGGCAACAAGATGTCGAAGCGTCTGGGCAACGGCGTCGACCCGTTCGAGACGCTGAAGAAATACGGTCCCGACGCTACGCGCTGGTATATGATCACCAACAGCCAGCCGTGGGACAACCTGAAGTTCGATGCCGAAGGTGTCGACGAGGTGCGCCGCAAACTGTTTGGAACTCTGTATAATACGTATAGTTTCTTCGCGCTCTATGCCAACCTTGACGGCTTCGAGTACAAGGAGGCCGACATCGCCCCCGAGGAGCGTCCCGAGATAGACCGCTGGATTCTCAGCGAGCTGAACACACTGGTGAAGACTGTCGACGAGGCCTTTGGCGACTACGAGCCCACGCGCGCCGGCCGCGCCATACAGGAGTTTGTCGACGCCAACCTGAGCAACTGGTATGTGCGCCTCAGCCGCCGCCGCTTCTGGAAGGGCGACTATACGACCGACAAGATTTCGGCTTATCAAACGCTTTATACCTGCCTCGAGACGCTGGCACGCCTGATGTCGCCTATTGCGCCGTTCTTCAGCGAGCGACTGTATCAGGACCTGAACAGCGTGACGCACCGCGAAGCGGCCGAGTCGGTCCATCACGTGGCTTTCCCCACAGTGCACGAAGAGCTGATTGTCAAGTCGCTCGAAGAGCGCACGCAGCTGGCTCAGAAGATCTGCTCGATGGGTCTGTCGCTGCGCAAGAAGAGTAATCTGCGTGTGCGTCAGCCACTTGCCAAAATTGTTCTGCCGGTGCGCGACGACAATTTCCGCCAGCAGGTGGAGCAGGTCAAAGCCCTCATCTGCAGCGAACTGAACGTTAAGGATGTGGAGTTCCTGGCCAAGGACAACAACCTGCTGGTCAAGAGCATCAAGCCCAATTTCAAGACCCTCGGCCCGCGCTATGGCAAGATTATGAAGTCGATAGCCGCTACCGTGACGGCTTTCAGCCAGCAGCAGATCAACGAGCTGGAAACCAACGGCCGCTGCGACCTCACTGTCGACGGACAGCCAGTCGAACTGCTGCTCAGCGATGTCGATATCGCCACGCAGGACATCCCCGGATGGGTTGTGGCCAATGAGGGCAGCCTCACTGTGGCACTCGACATTACCCTGACCGACGAGCTCGTCGACGAAGGCATAGCCCGCGAGCTGGTGAACCGTATCCAGAACATCCGCAAGGAGGGCTTTGATGTCACCGACCGCATCAGCGTTATGCTGCAAAGCGGCCAGTGGGACGGTGCCGTGTGCCGTCATCGCGAATATATATGCAGCGAGACGCTCACCGAAAGCCTCGAGCTGGTGCCGACGGTCGAAGATACGCCCGACACGCAGGAAATCATAATCGTTGACGGCGTCCCCGCCAAGATTATTGTCAAGATAATATGATGATTTGCGGCGGGCTGCGGCCCGCCGCAAATCATTTTAAAAGTATATACCTATGAGAAAACTTACGCTTTTCGCGACGTTGCTGCTCGTCTGCCTCCCGGCCTGGGCCCAACAGCCCGAACGGATGCAGAGTGGAGCAACAATGCAGGAAGAACCGCTCAACCCGCTGCTGTACGGATTGCGCGATGCCAAGGACGGCAAGGAGCGCTATAATGCTCTGTATGCCTGCCATAAAGATGCTGCCGCCAGCGGTCGCCCTGTGTCGTATGCCGGCATCGACACCATCTGGCTTGAAATACCCGACGATGCGCAGACTATGCCATTGACTAACAGCACCGATTTCGCCGGCGCTGTCATCTTTGTGCGCAACGACTCGGAGCGTGACGTCACCCTGTTTGCGCTGAAAGGCGAAAGTCCGAAGAATATCAACATAGACCGTGCCCTGCTGGATAGTAGCGATTTCCGGCAAGTGCCCGAACTGCAGGCCGGCGAATATCTGCTTATTGTTGCCGACAAAAATAAATGGACTTTCCGCGAAGGGTATGACTATGCTGTTTATCGCAACGACTTGCTGTTTGTCAGCGACGGACGTGGCCTGAACCATCCTGTGACAACCTATATGGACTCTGCTGCCGAGCCCAGTTGCACTTATGTGCCGGTCACTACAGAGCCTAAGGTTATCGAGAATGTCACCATTCATCGCGGCCGCAATGAAAAGCATAAAACGTACTGTTTTTCTGTGAGCTATCAGAATAATGTGCTGCTTCGCAACATCCATATCACGACACCGAAAACCAAGTTCAATGCCGACCGTGCTATCAGCATCAACAATAGTGCCAACTGCACGGTGCAGGATGTGCGTATCGACTCGACCTACTCATATCCAGGTGCATACGGCTATGCCATCGGTATGAACAATGTGTACAACACAACCTTCGTCCGCTTTGTGGCCGATGCAGCCTGGGGTGTTTTTGGAACCAACAATGTCAACCAAATCACGCTACGCGAATGCGACGTAAACCGTTTCGACATACACTGTTACGGTCGCGATGCACGTCTGGTGAACTGCACTTTCCGCAACAAGCAGACCCAGTTTTCGTCGATGTATGGCGATGTGGTGTTCGACAGCTGCCACTTCATCGACTGTATTCCTGTCCGCATCCGCTCGTCCTACAACGCCTATACCCCCTTCGACATACACATACGCCATTGCACATTTGACGCCACGCTACGACACCACGCCCTGGTCAACGTTATGCTGCTCTCCACTACGCCGAATCCGCGCTCCGAGCTGGCACCGCGTTGCTGGCCCAATGTCTATGTCGAGGACCTCACCGTCAACCTGCCGTTCCTGACGCGCCGCATCGAAATCATCGAGCCTACAGGTACCCTGTCGGAATGCAAAAAGCCCGTTGATTATATCGAAACGATAGAAATCAACGGACTTAGGACTTTGCGTCGTGGGCGTCGCGAGCGGTGCGACCTCTATTTTACGAAGCATCGTTTTTCGACCAGCGGCCTGTTTCGCATCAACTATAAGGATGTCGACCTGTGCGGTGGCCGTATGGTCAATATGATCAACGACCGTTAGTGGCCGTCAGCATCACAAATCGCGCACCTCGTGCAGCTCGATATCGTAAATCACTGTCGAGAAGGGCGGTATACCTTCTGTGCCATTGGCTCCAAAAGCCTTCTCGGCGGGGAAATAGAAGCGGTATGTGCTTCCGGCCTTCATCATTGAGAATGCATCGATTAAGCCAGGCATCATTGTCTCGCTGACAACGTGTGTGATGGCATCGCGGTTGCCGTAGGTCTGGTCGAAAATCTGTCCGTTTGTGAAGCTTCCCTTGTAGTCGAAAACGACGACAAGGCCTTGCGCACCTTGGCGACCGTTGCCTTCTTTTATGACTTCATAGTAGAAACCCTTGTCGCTTTTCTTGATGTTTGGATTGGTTTTCACAAGGTTGGCGAAGTACTCGGCCTCGCGGGCGCGTGTGTCTTCGAGTTGCGTCTTCTGGGTCTTGGAGCGGTTGAGGTAAGCCAACCTCTCGATTTCCTGTAGCAGGTCGTAGGTCTGGGTCTGCGTCATTGGCTGTTGCTTTTGGTCCAAGGTTGTGTAGATGGACTGGATCAGCATTTCGCGGTTGACGTCGATGCCTGTCGCGGCGATGTTTTGGGCTATGCTGAGTCCGAGTGCCCAGCTCAGGCTGTCGTTCTGTGTCTTGAGTTCGGGTGTCGCGTCGGTATCGACGACAACGGTGCCTTTTTTGTGGCACGATGTGGTTGTTGCAATCAGACTGAGCGTTAGGGCTGCAAAAAGTATTTTCTTCATTGTTTTGTAGTTTTTTGTTGCTTTAACGTTTCGGAATGGAAAATATTATCAGTAACCCAATATTTTCAGCATCGACTTGTGGCTCTGTTCTTTAGCAAACAGTTTGGTTGTGTAGTCGCCGTTTTCGTCCTTGTCGATGATGATGTGCTTTGGGGCAGGGATGAGGCAGTGCTGGATGCCGCCGTATCCGCCGAGGCTTTCCTGATAGGCGCCGGTATGGAAGAATCCGATATAAAGAGGCTCGTCTTTCTGCAGTTTGGGCAGGAAGATGGCGTTGGCGTGGCTGTCGGCGTTGTAGTAGTCTTCGCTGTCGCAGGTCAGGCCGCCGAGGAACACACGCTGGTATTCGCAGTCCCAGTGGTTGATGGGAAGCATAATGAAGCGCTGGTTGATGCCCCACGTGTCGGGCAGTGTGGTGATGAACGACGAGTCAATCATATACCACAGCTCGCGGTCGTTCTGCTGTTTCTGGTCGAGGATGCTGTAGAGTGTTGCGCCGCTTTCGCCGACGGTGAAGGAACCGAATTCGGTGAAGATGTTTGGCTCGTCGACGCCGCGGATAGTGCAGATGTTTTTGATCTGTGCCAGTATTTCTTCGGCCATATATTCGTAGTCGTAGTTGGCGGCCAGCGAGTTTTTGATGGGGAATCCGCCGCCGATATTGAGCGAGTCGAGTTCGGGGCAAACGTGCTTGAGGTCGCAGTAGACGTTGACGCATTTGGCCAGCTCGTTCCAGTAGTAGGCTGTGTCGCGGATGCCTGTATTGATGAAGAAATGCAGCATCTTGAAGGTGTACTTCGGGTTGTTCTTTATCGTCTCTTCGTAGAACGACACGATGTCGTGGTAGCGGATGCCCAGACGCGAAGTGTAGAAGTCGAACTTGGGCTCCTCTTCCGAGGCGATGCGGATGCCTATCTTCATCGGCACTTCGGGGTCTTGCAAGGCTTCGTCGAGCATTGTCATCTCGTGTTTGTTGTCGATTATTGGTACAATGTTGTGGAACCCGTCCTTGTACAGCTCGGCGATGTTGTCGATATACTGCTGGCGTTTGAAGCCGTTGCTTACGATGAATATGTTTTTGTCGATCAGGCCACTGTTGTAGAGTTCCTGAATCAGGTTGATGTCGAATGCCGACGAGGTTTCGAGGTTGATGTCGTTCTTCAGTGCCTCTTCCATCACGAAGCTGAAGTGGCTGCTCTTGGTGCAGTAGCAGTAGTTGTATGTGCCGCGGTAGTCGGTTTTGGCTATGGCGACGTTGAAGAGACGTTTGGCTCGTTGAATTTGTGAACTTATTTTGGGCAAATAGGTTATCTTCAGGGGTGTTCCGTATTGTTTTATGACTTCCATCAGTGGTATGTCGTGGAAGTAGAGTTCGCCGTCTTCGGTGCGGAATTCATCCTGCGGGAACTCGAATGTCTGGTCGATTAAATCATAATATTTGTTCTTCATTTTTCAAATATTTTTTAGTTGAACAACCTGTATTTTGCCCAATCCGTCTTTTGCGGATTGTCTTATTTTGGGCTGCAAAGGTACGATAAAATTGAAATTGAACGCCTATTTTATTGTGATTTCTTTTGTTTTATTTTGCATTTTAGGTTAGTTTGGTTTGCTTATTATTGATGGTCAGGGATTTAGTTTTGTAGTTTGGGTTTGTTGTAAAGCGTCTTGGTTGTAAAAATGAAGTCAGCCGGATTTGGAATTTTGTTCCAATCCGGCTGACTTGGATTGTTTTTTGCGAAAATGGTCCGCTATTTTTTGATGAACTTTGCCGTGGCTTTGCTGCCGTCGTTGCCGTTGGCCTGGACGAAGTAGATGCCATTAGGCAGGTTGCTGACATCGAGCGAGCATTGCGCGTCGGTGCTTTCAAATTCTATAACCTTACGGCCTGTGGCGTCGGTGACAACGATATGGCCTGGCTTGAAGTTGATGTTGACGGTTGCTGTTGTCGGGTTTGGGAAGAGGCTGATTTCGTTGCGTTCTGCCGTATGGATGCCGATGGTTCCTTCGACGATGACGGTTGTCGATGCTGTCGAACTGCAGCTGCCGTTGTAGCCAGTGACAGTGTAGGTTGTTGTTTCGGTGGGGTAAACGTCGATAATTGGGTTGGTTTCGCCGCTGCTCCAGATGTATGATTCGGCACCTGTGGCGATGAGGCGGACCGACTCGCCTTTGCGGACGGTCACGTCGCCGCCGCTGATGGTCACTTCGGGGACGGGTGTCAGCACGAGGGTGAGGTAGTAGATGTCGTTTTCGCTCGAGTCGGCATAGTGGAATATTTCAGCCTCGTAGTCTTCGGTGCTGAGCACGGTGTCGAGGAATGCGTATTCGCCACCTTGACAGATGGTGTCGAGGATGTAGTTGTAGATTTTGCCGTTGATTGGCAGGTGCAGGTTGTCGATCCAGGCGCAGTCGCTGCCGCCGTTGACGGAGTAGTCTTTCTGGTAGCTGAAGCGGAATGTGTGGGTGCCTGCAGTTACGAAGTAGGCGCTGCGACTCCAGTTGTTGTCGGTTCCGCTTAACTCTTCCTGCATAACGTCGTCGATATAGAATCGGAAGAAGTCGTATCCGTTTTCCGACGAGACGTTTTTGTAGAATGAAATACTGTCGTCGATGGTTGAAGTCCAAGTGATGCTGAGATCGGAGTTATTGTTCGAGCCGCAGTTGTAGGAACGGGCGCAACGGGTGCCCTGGTAGGCATCCTGGCTGACAATCTGCCAAGGGTAGGTGCCGTGGATCCACTGGTCGCTGCCCCAGCTGTTGTCTTCGAAGGTGATGATGGAATTGTCGCGTCCGAAGATGATGCTGACGGTGTCGTTGGTGGTACGGAAGCCGTTGTTGATGGCCTGAATGAGAACGACGGTGCGGTTGGTGGGCACTTCGCCATTCAGGACGAGATTGAATGTCTGGCGGCAGGGGACTCCGGCGGCGATGTCACTGACGGTGTATGATGGCGTGGTGACGTCGAATGCGGGGTCGAGCGATATCAGCGAAATGGTGGCATTAGCCAGGTTGGCGTGGCCGATGTTCTTGTTGCTGATGGTGATTATGGCGGTGCCGTTGGTGTTGAGGTCGCTGCTGTCGACGGTGTAGGACTGCATTCTCAGATTGTCGGCGTTGATGCTGAAAGTGTATGTTGCGGCCGACAGGTCGTTGGCGGTGTTGCCCCAGCGGACGATGACTTTGATGGATGCCTGTCGCTGGTCGGGGGTGTTGCCCCATATATGTCCGCTGCATACATTGTTCAGCGTCAGCTGCTGTCCGGAGGCCAGCGTGGTGCCGAGGTTGATGATGCCTGTGGTGTCGAGCAGAATGCTGCCGTCGAGGTTCTGGAATTCGATGGAGAGTGTTTGGGCGTTGTCTACTCCAAAATTCTGCAGGGTAATGTCAAAATTGATGTCTTCGTTGGCTGTAAGTGTTGCATTGGGGGTCATATCTACAGCGCTGACATAGGGTCCGTTGGCTATTGCGTTGATGGTCTGGGTGTAGGGTTGGAAGCCTTGCGCCGTGACTACAATGGTGTATTCGGCGACGTTGCTGATGGCTGGGAAAGTAAGTGTGGCGTTGCCGTTGGCATTGGCAAAGGCGGCACCGATGAGATTGTTCTCGGGGTCGGTGAAGCCAATGTAGGCGTATGGCGGCAATGCGCTGAGATTTAAGCTTGTGGAACCAACGGTTATCGCCGTCTGGATGTTGGGGCTCATCGTGCTGGCCTCGCCCTGAATGTAAGGCATCAGCGAGGGGTCGCCCATCAGGTGGTAGATTTGCCAATAGTAAAGTTTCATATCGCTGCTGGTGCTGCTGGCCTGGACGGCCATATTGCCGGCCTGGACCATTGCGCCCATTGTCAGATACCATTTGTCGTATGTTTCGTTGTGCGAATGGTAGAGGCGGTCATACATTCCCAGATTACTGGCATTGTAGCTGGTATTCATTGTGTTGCTGATGCTGGTACGGATGCCTACCGTCCAATAGAAGTCCTCGGTCCAATAGGTAGAGTTGCTGCCGCCGATATAGCCTACGGCACCGGCATTGTTATCTTTGCGCAGCAGGGTCTCGCCAAAGCAGGCGTCGATTTGGAAACTGTTGGTAAGGCAGCAGTTGCCGATCATCACCATCGGCTTGTTGTTGTTGGTCATCTGGTTGACATTGCTGTTGGTGAAGCTTGGGTCGCCCCACGATGTTGTGGAGCCGTGGGCTGTATAGTTGACAAAGCCGCAGCCGCTGTTGTAGAGGTTGCGCAGGGCTGCCGACGTGCCGCTGGCCTGCGAACTGCCAGTAACGGTGACGCCAGTGGGGGCGAAACTGGTATTGTTTTTATAATATACAATATTATTAAAGCCGTTTTCGGTGGTGACGTATGTTTTGGCGACATAGTCCATAGCAGGGTCACCATATTTGTAAGCGTTGTCGGTCGTTGTGCCACGGTCGACGCCGGCAATAAGGGCAGCCGTGTTGAGGTAAGTTGGGTCGGGGAAAGTGTACTGCTCGTACATCAATGTTTTGGAAATTTGCGGAGTGAGGTGTGCCAGGGTCTGGGCCGAGAAGCGGCCATAGTAGCAGTCGGGCAGGTTGTCGTTGCCGGTCCAGCAGCAGTAGCTGAGGTCGCTATACTGGTTCTCGCCGTATGCCGTCAGGTAGAAAGCCGGGACCTGTGCAATGTCGCCGACGAAGAGTACGTATGTCGGCGCAGGGCTGCTGGCGGTGGCATTGTCGTACAGACCTTGCAGATAAGTCTTTATGCTCGATGTTGTGCTGCCGACGTTGGCATCGTCAGTATAGACAAGGTCGACCAGGAATCCCTTGCGTGTCTTCCAGGCGGCAAACTCGTCAAGGGCTCCGCGGAACGAGCTGTGGGCCACAATGGTGTAGCGCAGGGGGGCATTGGTGTTGTTGTCCTTGCTGCCGAGGCTGTTGATGACGTTGGCGCTGCTGTTGAATGCCGGGCTGGCATATAACTGCTGCATACGCTTTGTGGCAGCGATGTCGGCGTTGTGCTGCTGAATGTTGATGGTCAGGCTTTTGACGACAATCAGCTGGTTGGTGACGGGGTTCCAGCGAACGGGGTTGAACTTGACGCTTGCCAGGTTGCGGTTGCGGGCTATGCCTATTGCCTCAAGCTCAATCATCGGGTCTCCGTAGAAGGCGTTGAGTTTGTAGGCATTCTCGTCCTTGACCAGCGTAACTGGCGACGTGTCGCTTTTGCGGCGTGAAGGTTGGGCCGGGATGATTTCGTTGCGGATGCCGATTTCGATACCGTCGATGGTGTCGCATTGGATAGCTTCAACGGTGTATCTCAGTCCGTCGCCAAGTGGTACTTCGATGATATTGACCATTGTTGGCAGTTCGGGCTTTCCTGCGGCTGTCTGCAAGGCGAACCCTTTCAGTTTCAGACTGGTGAATTCCTGCTTCATCAGACTGGTCTGAGTCACTGTCAGTTCGGGAGTGTCGAATTTCAGTCGTATCTGACTGTAATCACTTTGTTTCACCTGACAGGGCTGTGCCTTTATCAGGGTGGTCAGGCAAAGTAAAGATGCGAAGATGAAAAGTTTCTTCATTGTCAATATTTTTATATTTTGTATTCTATTATTTGATTTTATTTCAGGCGTTGAACTCAAAATTTTTCCAGATCGGCTCGTCGGGAGGCGGCGCAATAATGGTCAAGGGTTCCTTGCGAACTGGATGCTGGAATGTTATGCTTCTGGCGTGCAGCGAGATACCGCCATCAGGATTGGATCGGTCGGCACCGTATTTCAGGTCGCCTTTTATGTGGCACCCTATGTTGGCCAGCTGGGCTCTGATCTGGTGGTGACGGCCGGTGTGGAGGTCTATTTCAAGCAGGTGATAGCCGCCACTGCTGACGCCTATCAGGCGATAGTCAAGCACGGCCAGTTTGGCACCCTCGGTGCCGGCCTTGACCACAAAGCTCTTGTTTTGTTTCTCGTTGCGCAGCAGCCAGTCTTCCAAGTGTCCTTCGGTGTGCAGCGGAGCCTCTTTGCACAATGCCCAATAGGTCTTCTGCATTTCGCGCCCTTTCACGCTCTCGTTCATACGGCTCAAGGCCTTCGAGGTCTTGGCAAAAAGCACCACGCCGCTCACGGGACGGTCCAGACGGTGGATGACGCCGCAAAAGACATTGCCCGGCTTGCTGTCGCGCTCTTTGAGGAAAGCCTTGATCAGCTCGGGCAGCGGCACATCGCCGGTCTTGTCGCCCTGCACTATCTGGCCGCAGCGCTTGTTGAGCGCCAGCAGGTGGTTGTCTTCGTATAATATTTGCTCTTCAAGTGTCATTTCAACTTGGCGATGGGGGTTACTCCGTTGCGGACTACATCTTCGAGGGCCACGTCTATTTCGGTGTCGAGCGGCAGGTAGAGGTCCACGCGCGAACCGAACTTGATGAAACCCAGCTCCTGGTTCTGCTTGACGCGCTCGCCTTCGCGGGCGTAGCAGACTATGCGGCGGGCCATCACGCCAGCCACCTGTCGCATCAGGATGCGCTGCCCGTTGTCGAGCAACATACCGATGCTGGCACGCTCGTTCATCAGCGACGATTTGGGATAAGAAGCCACGAAGTAGTTGCCTTTGTGGTACTTGACATATTCGACGAGACCGTCCACTGGGTAGCGGTTGACGTGCACATCGGTTCCATACATAAAAACGCTGACCATCAGGCACTCGCAGTTCAGATACTCCTTCTCGAAGACCTGCTCAATGGTGCAGATGGTGCCGTCGGCAGGCGAGATGAGCCGCTTCGGATCCTCAGTAAAAATGCGCTTCGGGATGCGGAAAAACGACGCCAGCGCCAGCCAGAAGCCGAACATCAGCACGATGAGCAGCCAGTTGAAAAAATTCAGGTGGTCGGTAAACACTATCATCAGCACCGTGATGGCGACGAAAATCGCCAGCGTGCTCAGCAGAAGTCGGTGTCCCTCTTTATGGATATACATAGTTTACAATGTTATTATGGTTACGAAAAACAATACAAAAGGCACAGTCATCAAAATACTGTCGAAGCGGTCCAATATACCGCCGTGACCAGGCATAATCTTGCCGCTGTCCTTCACGCCGCAGTAGCGTTTGAACATCGACTCAATCAAGTCGCCCAGCGTACCTATTGAGCTGCATATCAATCCAATGACCGCCCATCCCAACGGTTGTATGAACGGATACAGGCGCGGTCCAACCAATATGGCAGCCACAATGCAGAACAAGGCACCCCCGATGGTGCCCTCCCACGTCTTGTTGGGCGAGTGGCGTTCCCACATCTTGGTTCGCCCCATCAGCATACCGGTGATGTAGGCAAAACTGTCGTTGACCCATATCAATATGAAAACCATCATCGTAAGTCCTGCGCCAAGTAGCTGAACCTCGTTCAGCAGCGCAAGCGGCATCATAATCCATATCGAAGGAATCAGGGTATGCCCGACGGTCGTAAACGGCTCATCGTCGTTGCGCCACAGCTGAAGCGCAAAGACAGTCAGAAACATAACAGGCATCAATCCGGCAAAAACAAGTCCGACAGCAAACACCGTATGGATTGCCGACAGCGAAAGCAGGCCGTCCTGAAACGACGGCACCACCATACCCAGATAGACAATGATGCCGGCAATGTATGCCATCGGGCGGTTGCAAGCCACGCCCTTCTTCGACAAGTTATTGACATATTCGTATATGCCTACTATTCCAACAGCCAGGAATACGCAGGCGAATATTATCTTGCCAAGCAAGCTATCCAGCCAACGGCAGGCATAGATGCTGCCCACCACGATGATAGCATAAACCGCTCCGCTCAAAGTACGTGTCAAAAACTTTTTCATCTCAAAGTTAAGGTTAATGTTAAGGTTAATGTTAAGGTTAATGTTATTGTTATTGTCAATTCGTCTCGTCCTCAATCAGCAGCAGGTAAAGCTTCTGTGCCCCCTTGCGGTAGGCGTAGCTGCTTGGCTGGGTGACGATTATCTGGTCTGGATAATCTGAATAGAGGGCCTTGAGCCTTTCGTTGGCATCTTCCCAGTTGGCCACCACCTGCGACGTGAATGCCAGCACGACGGTCGTCTCCGGCAGGGCAGGGATGGTTTTGCCCAGTCCCAGGTTGGACGAGATGACGATGCCGCCGTTCCAGGCTATGAGGGCTTCGCACAGCGTCGCGCCAAGCGGATAGACTTTCGAGGCGTCGCACAGGCAGCAGCTGCCCAGGCCGATGTGGCACAGAAACGAGGCTAGATTCTCGCTGGCGCAGCCCACGATGACATCGCCGTGACGATGCTGTATCTCTTCGAGGCGGGCGCGGATGTCGTTCTCGTTCAGGCAGTAATACATCGTGCCGCCGCCTTTTGTGAAACTTTGCGCAAAGGCCACACTCAGATCCTCGGCCGAAGCCTCGTTGGCGTTGACGCACGCTTCGCAGTCGGCGACGTCGTTGCGGTTTATCAGCGCCTCGCGGATTCCTTTCAGCACCCTGTCCGAGCGTGTCCTGCCGGTTTGCAGCATATTGTCGGTCGAAGTCTCTTTCATCGTTTATTCGTTTTTGGCGGGTTCTTCGCCTGCCGCATCCTTGTTTCCGTTTTCCGTTGCCGGCTCAGCGTTATCGGCTTTGGGCTCGGCGTTCTCCTCTTTCTTCTCCCACGGGCGCGGACCGTAGATGTTCTCTACATCCTCGCGGAAAATCACCTCGCGCTCAAAAAGCACCTTGGCCAGCTGGTCCAGCTTGTCGCGGCTGGCGAGGAGGATTTCCTTGGCACGCTGATAGGCCTCGTCGACCATACGCTTCACCTCCTCGTCGATGGCCTGGTTGGTCTGCTCGCTGAAGGGCTTGGTGAAGTTCCATTCGCTCTGGCCCGTCGAGTCGTAGTAGCTGATGTTGCCTATCTTGGGGCTCATACCGTAGTAGGCCACCAGCGAGAAGGCCATCTTCGTGGCGCGCTCCAGGTCGTTGAGGGCACCGGTCGAAATCTGGCCGAAGACAATCTCCTCGGCGGCGCGGCCAGCTACGAGCGACGTTATCTCGTCGAACATCTGCTCGTAGGTCGTAATCTGACGCTCTTCAGGCAGGTACCAGGCGGCGCCGAGGGCCTTGCCGCGCGGCACTATGGTCACCTTCACCAGCGGGTCGCCCCAGCGCAGCTGCCAGCTCACCGAGGCGTGGCCCGACTCGTGGTAGGCGATGGTGCGCTTCTCTTCGGTGGTGATGACCTTCGAGCGCTTCTCAAGGCCGCCGATGATGCGGTCGATGGCATCCAGAAAGTCTTGTTTCTCAATCAGCTGTTTGTTCTTGCGCGCGGCAACAAGGGCTGCCTCGTTGCACACGTTGGCGATGTCGGCACCCGAAAAACCGGGCGTCTGCTTCGACAGGAAGTCCTTGTCGATGTCGCTGCTCAGCTTCAGGCCCTTCATATGAACCTCGAAGATGGCCTTACGCTCGTCGATATCAGGCAGTTCCACATAAATCTGACGGTCGAAACGGCCGGCGCGCAGCAGGGCTTTGTCAAGGATGTCGGCGCGGTTGGTGGCGGCCATCACGATGACGCCGTTGTTGGTGCCGAAGCCGTCCATTTCGGTAAGCAGCTGGTTCAGCGTGTTTTCGCGCTCGTCGTTGGCATTGCTCATTCCTCCGCGGCTGCGGGCGCGGCCCACGGCGTCGATCTCGTCGATAAAGATGATGCACGGGGCCTTCTTCTTGGCCTCCTCAAACAGGTCGCGGACGCGCGAAGCGCCGACGCCCACAAACATCTCGACAAAGTCGCTGCCCGACATCGAGAAGAAGGGCACGTTGGCCTCGCCGGCCACGGCTTTGGCCAGCAGCGTCTTGCCGGTACCCGGAGGTCCAACCAGCAGCACGCCCTTTGGTATCTTGCCGCCAAGGGCTGTATATTTCTTGGGATTCTTCAGAAAGTCAACCACTTCCATCACCTCTTCCTTGGCTCCGGCCAGGCCGGCCACGTCCTTGAAGGTGACGTTGGTCGACGTCTTGCCGTCGTAGACCTTGGCCTTCGACTTGCCGACGCTGAATATGCCGCCACCGCCGCCGCCCATCTGGCGGTTGGCTATGCGGCTCATAATGAAGAAGAAGAATATCAGCATCAGCAGCGGCCCGAACCAGTAGGCTATCTTCTCCCACGTGCGGTCGCTTTCGCGGGCCTTGAGCTCGATGTGGCTGTCGCGGCGTATCTGGTTGAGGCGCTCGCTGCTGATATAGCCGTTCGAGTCGGCCAGCCCGGCGGTGTCGCGCTCAAAGTTCTGCTGCGCAACCATATCCAGGTCGCTCTTGAAGCTCTCGATGTCGACAAACTTGTAGATATAGTGCCCAGCATCCTTCAGGTCCTTGGCGCCGCGCGTGATGTCGCTGTACGAGGTGTCGTCCTTCAGAGCCTCTTCCTTGATGAATATCTCGGCGCGCTCCTTGTCGACCACCACAATCTCCTTCTGGTCGCCCTTGCGCAGTATCTCGTCAAGGCGGGCCCAGCCAATCTCCTTGTTCGTGACGCCGCCGTTGCCGCCAAGCCAGGCACCGCCAAGGGTAAGGATGATGACGGCATAGATGACATACATCACCCAGTCCGTCCCTTTCTTCTTTCCGTTGTTTTTCTTGTTGCCGTCCGGTTTCTGATTGGGCCTGTTGCCCTTGGGCGGCCATTGGTTGTTAACGTTATTGTTGTTCTCGCTCATTGGTAGTCAGTAGTTTAAATAGTAGTTCGGCTTCTGTTGCTCCTGCACGATGTTTGCCGCAGTCGGCCCGGCGGTCAGATTTCTACCCTCTCGCTGTCGGCCCAAAGCTGTTCCAGCCGGTAGTGGTCGCGCTTGTCTTTCAGGAAGATATGCACCACAACGTCGAAATAGTCCATCAATATCCATTCGGCATTGTCGTAGCCCTCGACGCGCAGGGGGTTCAAACCCGTAGCCTTCTTGATGCTTTCAAAGACGCCATCGCTTATGGCCGCGACGTGCGACGGCACGTTGCCGCTGCAGATGACGAAATAGTTGGCCGGAGCCGACGGTATGCCCTGAAGGTCAAGCACCACCGGTTCCAATCCTTTTTTGTTCTCCATACCAAGCGCTGCCAGCTTTGCAAGCGCTTTGCTTTCAGTTAGTTTATCTCTTTTGTCGGACATTATATATTATTTGTTCAAATTTGCAAAAATAAGAAAAAAAATCCAAATTAGGCCCATAATTGCGCCCAGCGCGATTTTTTTTGTTATTTTAAGATTTGCCTCGCCGTTCATTTTCCTCATCAGGCACTCATCTAGCACCCATTCCGCGCCCATTCCGTACCCCTCCAACGACGGATCCTCGGCCCTCGCAGGCACCGCGCTGGCATCGCCAAAAGTTGGAAAAATTATGTTAAATTTTAACATTTCCGCCGCCGATTTCGCAAATTTTTCGCCCTCATAACCCCCTATTTTCCATATACCATCTTCTTACCAAATTCTACCCAAGTTCTTATCAAGTTCTTACCAAATACTACTTCAGTAGAAGATAATAACAAGTTGGTCAGTGGTTTATAAGGCTTTTCTCAAGGGCTGATTTAGCGCAATCAGAAAGCTGCGTTTTGGAATATCTTGAAAATCAGAAGTGTACAAATGTTAAATTTTTTTCTTGTTTCCAGGTGGAATTTTAACATTTTGGCAACGAAATTACAGACCGTTTTTTTGGTCTCAAAACTTATGGTCCGGATGGCTTGAAATAAAAATGCTCCAAAACCTGTAAGATTTTGGCTCATCATTCGTTTTATGTTAGTAATACAATTCAAAATGATGACCAACCGAATGCCGCCACCACATCGAACAGCCTCGCTACTGGCTCAATGACCCCCTGCCGCAGTACCGTCCTGGTTGCGGACTTGGACTATACCAAAATCGACACCCTCGGCTATGCTCCGAAGGTCAGCACACCCGATGGTGATTGCGGATAGTCTACTGCTCTCGTACCTCAGCTGTAAGCGTGCGAGTGCCCTGCTGTTCGGCGATGTCGATGCGCAGGTAGTGGTCGGGCAGGAGGGGCTCGATTTTTTCGGTCCATTCGGTGAAGCAGTAGCATCCCGAATAGAAATACTCCTCATAGCCGATGTCGTAAGCCTCTTCGAGCTTCTTGATGCGGTAGAAATCAAAGTGGTAGATGGGCTCGTCCTGTGCGTCGCTGTATTCGTTGACGATGGCGAAGGTGGGGCTGCAGACGTTCTGCGTGACGCCCAGTTGGGCACAAAGTTCTTTTATGAGGGTCGTCTTGCCCACGCCCATAGGGCCGAAGAAGGCGAAGAAGCGTTCGTCGGGAAACTCGTCGAGAAGGCGACGGGCAACGTCGGGAAGTTGTTCTATATTGCTGAAAGTCAGAGTTAGCATATTTCGTTTCTGATATTGTTGTGCGGATTGCAAATCCTTATATTAGATTGCGTCGGATTGCAAATCCGACGCAACCAGTTTTCGTTTTCGTCTTCGTCTTCGTTTTCGTCTCCGTCTATCTCAGTCTTTCGGCGGCGCGGACTTTCATCTCGTCTTTCTTGATGGCGCGCTGGGCCAGATAGAGGAGCACCAGGGTGACGACGGGAATGACCGTGCCGGGGGTGAGCATCGTGACTGCTATGGGCTGGTCGGTCAGGTGCATATCCTGCAATGCGGCGAGGTATCCGCCGTTGCCCTTGGCACCGTTGATGGCCCAGAAGAAGATGAGGAAGATGTAGATCACATTAAGCAGCGCTCCGCAGGCCACGACGCGCATCTGCCTGACGCGGTTCTTGTAGAGGAATATGCTGACCAGGGCGATGATGCCTATTAGCGCAGCCATAAGGGACAGTATCCAGCCGCCTTTCAGTTTGACAAGGTCTTGGCCTATGTAGGTGAGGTTCATCAGGTCGTTGGTGTCGCCGGCATACTGGCTATCGTGTCCAAGCAGGTTCAGTTCGGCGGTCATCTCGCCGTTTCCGGCCAGGTTGGGCATAGTGTAGGTTGCGATGGGAAACTGGAACAGCATAACGATGCCCACTACTGCCAGCACGAGGAAAAAGGATTGGATGCGTTGTAACATATTTAAATAAATGAATTATAAAGTTGATGATTGGTTCGGATGTTAAAAGGAACTTGCGCTATTCGCTGATTTCGAAGGGGAAGTCTTTGATTTTGTCGGCGTTTTTGTAATGCCATTTGCCTTTGACGGTGGCGTTGTGCATCAGCACGAAGCCGGGGTTGCTGCGTATCATCGCCTCGATGGCCTTGTCGTCGCTGAAGTAGTATTCGACGTCCATCAGCGTGTTGCCGTACAGGAACTGGAGCAGCTCGCTCTGTTCGGCGCTGCTGACGACGGCAAAGCGGATGTCGCGGTCCATAGCCAGCTGTTTCATATCGGCTATCGCCTTGACGCCGCGCTCGTTGACTTTGTCGACGTGGTGGATGGTGCACAGCAGCACGGGGCCGTCGATGGCACCTATCAGGTCGAAGGTGTGGTCCTCGCCGTCGGCATCAATGACCGGGAACGAGACGACGCTGTCGTTCTTGGGGTTGACGATTTCGTAGGGGCTGACGGTGGTTGTACCCACCCATTCCCATTTGTCGCCCCACTCGGGATCGGCGGCGTAGCAGTCCATCAGCTCCTTCGAATCCATAGTCTTGAATTCGCCAGTGGCTTTGTTCTTGTAGGTCACTTGGTTGGTGGTTTCAAGGCCTTCGTCGAGGTTTTTGATCATCGTGTTGCCCACTTTCCAGGGGCGGAAGTCGATGACGGGCTCGTTGTTGATGTTGTAGAGGCCGAAAACGACCATCGCAGCAATGGCGGCAAGCGCAACGATGGTGTCGCGCTCCAGGCGCTTGCGGCGTGGCCACAGGCGCGTCAGGAAGATGAACAGCGTCGGTACGTCGAGGACGATGTTCTTCCAGAAAGTCTGCCAGTTGGTCAGCTTGATGGCGTCGCCAAAGCAGCCGCAGTCGCTGACTTTGTTGGTGATGGCGTCGTAGAGCGTGGTGAAGGTGAAGAAGGCCATCATCAACAGCAGCAGCCAGGCCGTAAACTTGCGGAACGAGCCCGTGAGGAGCATAATGCCTACCAGAAACTCGGCTGTAATCAGCGCCATCGACAGCAGCGGAGCAAGCGGCAGGGCCCACTCGAAGTTGAGTCCGCCGATGCTCCAGGCGGTCATATATTCTTCTACTTTGAAGGCGGTGCCCAGCGGGTCGACGCCCTTGGTGAAACTCGAAAAAAGGAACACCAGGCCGACAAACCAGCGCGAGATGATGTTCAGTGTCTTGTTTACTTTGGTTTCTTGTATCATAGGATTTTCTTTATTAACGTTTGTTTTGTTTCGTGCAGTCAGCCGGGCGCACACGGGGATGGCGCCCCTACGGATGTCAACTCTCGGCTTTCAACTCCTCAAGTCGTATGAGGCAGAAAAGTGAGTAGTTGATAATGTCCATATATCCGCCCTCGACGCCTTCCGAAATCAGCGTGCGGCCGTCGTTGTCCTCGATCTGCTTGATGCGTTTCAGCTTCATCAGTATGAGGTCGGTCATCGAGCTTACGCGCATCTGCCGCCAGGCCTCGCCGTAGTCGTGGTTCTTGTCGAGCATAAGCCTCACGGTGCGCTGCAGATGCTTGTCGTACAGCTCCATAGCCCTTTCTAAAGGCAGCTCGGCCGGTTCGTCGCTGTCCCTAAGCAACTCCTGCTGGATCAATGCCATAACGGCGTAGTTGACCATAGCGACGTATTCGCCGGCGATGCTGTCGCCGATGCGGTTCTCGCCACTCTCCTCGATGCTGCGGATGCGGTTGGCCTTGATGAAGATCTGGTCCGTCAGCGACGGCAGGCGCAGTATGCGCCACGACGTGCCGTAGTCGCGGGTCTTCTTCTCGAAAATGTCGCGGCAGCGCTTGGTCTGGACATCGAATTCCTGTTCCGTCTTTGTCATTTCATTTGTCTTGTTTATAGCTATAAAGGTGCTTTTTTCTCTTTAGCACACAACAAAAGAACGCTGCTTGCGTTAGTTTATTGTTATGATTGAAAACTTTTCTTTTGAACCGTTCACCATACGCTGCGGCGGACGCCTGCTGCACTACAACCGTCCGGCGGTGATGGGCATCCTCAACGCCACGCCCGACTCGTTCTACGACGGGGGACGCTATGTGGCTGAAGACCAGATTGTGGCCCGCGCCGAGCAGATGGTTGCCGAGGGTGTCGACATTATCGATATCGGGGTCGTCTCGTCGCGTCCAGGGGCTGTCCTGCTGTCGCCCGACGACGAGGCTCGCCGCCTTGCCGCCGCCGTCGCCGCCGTGCGCCGCCGCCTGCCCGAGGCGGTCCTTTCGGTCGACACCTGCTTTGCCCTTCCGGCCCGCGCCGCCGTCGAGGCCGGAGCCGACATCGTCAACGACATCGGCGGCGGGGCGTTCGACGGGGCTATGTTCGACACCGTGGCCGCCCTCGGGGTGCCATACGTGCTGATGCACAATCCGTTCGGTTCGCCCAGCGAGCCGACGGGCCTGCACAGCATACCCGACGATGCCCCTGCCGACCCGACGCCGCAGGCCATCAAGGACCTGTCGATGCTTGTGGCCTCGCTGCGCGAAAAAGGCGTGGCCGACGTCATCATCGACCCGGGCTTCGGCTTCTCCAAGACGCTGGGGCAGAACTATCGCCTGCTGGCCCGCCTCGGCGAGCTGCGAAGCCTGTTCCCCACCTGTCCGCTGCTGGTCGCCCTGTCGCGCAAGTCGATGATTTTCCGCCTGCTTGGCACCACGCCCGACGACGCCCTTGCCGGCACCGTGACCCTCAACGCCGCCGCCCTGATGCAGGGGGCGCAGCTGCTGCGCGTCCACGACGTCCGCCAGGCGCGCCAGACAATCAGCGTGATAACGGAACTGACAATTCACTAATTCACAATTCACTAATCACTAATCACAATTCACAATCCGCTATGCAAGGTTTACCATCCATATCTTTTGTCGATATAGTCGACATCGTCCTTGTGGCTTTTCTGGCCTACCAGATCTACAAGGCTGTTCGCGGCACCAATGTGCTGCGCATCTTCTGGGCCGTCGTGGTGATATATATCCTTTGGCAGGTGTCGTCGCTTATCGGTATGCGGCTGACATCCACTATCTTGGGGCAGTTTATATCCATCGGCCTCATCCTGCTCATCATCGTCTTCCAGCCCGAGATCCGCAAGTTCCTGCTGATGGTGGGCACCAAGACGAGCATCGACGGCGACACCATCCGCAAGCGGTTCATATTCTGGAAGAAAAGCGTCAGCGACAAGAAAAACGGCGTCGAGCTTGAACCCTACATCCAGGCCTGTATGCATATGTCGCAAAGCAAGACGGGTGCCCTCATCGTCTTCATCCGCCAGAACGAGGTTGGCGACATCATCTCGACCGGCGAGCGCATCGATGCCGTTGTCTCGTCGGCACTTCTGGAGACGCTGTTTTTCAAGAACTCGCCACTCCACGACGGCGCCGTGCTTGTGAAAGGCAACCAGGTGGTTGCCGCAAGGTGCATACTGCCCGTGTCGTCCAATCTCGGCATCGATCCCAACCTGGGCCTGCGCCACCGTTCGGCCATCGGCGTCACCGAGCAGCTTGACGTCATTTCGGTGATTGTCAGCGAAGAGACCGGTGCCATCTCGTA
>R20__coassemble_306_pt1 | contig 38364 bp, 38 predicted proteins | sample R20__metabat2_low_PE_005 | metagenome-assembled genome bin R20 | reverse complement strand
CCGAAGCGTACAAATACTGTACATATACTGTACATATACTGTACAACGGGCAGTGCTGGTGTTGGCTATCAGGGGGTTGTGGAGCCCTTTTTTTGGGGAAAAATTTATCGTTTTCTGTTTTTCCCCATTTGGGGCACTTCGGGCTGCTTGTAGGTGAAGGTGATGGCATACTCGCGGCGCGCGATGGCGGCAAAGATGCCCAGGCCGCCGCTGAGGTTGGTGTAGATGCGCGCCGGTTCGGCAAAGTATTGCCCGATGCCCTGTGCCTTGCCGACGGCGACGATGTAGCGGAACGCTTCGGGGCTGAGCGACTCGACGACGAGGGTGTAGCTTCGCTCGATGGGGTGCTCGGCGGTGTCGCGCAGCATCGGTATGGCGAGCGTTAGCGAGTAGTGCTGCCCGTCGATGAGGCTGTCGCTGAAGAGCAGCTGGCTGAAGTAGTCCATCATTCCTTCGGCGCGGTTGACGGCGGGGTCGGTGACTTCGCGGTTCAGGCAGTTGAAGTAGCTGTGCACGACGGTGTCGATGGTGTCCCAGCGCTCCTCCCAGCGGTTCCAGCGCGTGCCGCTGTCGCGCTCGCTGATGTAGACCAGATAGTGGTTGCGGACGGCCGCGGGGTCGTCGAGCGTAAAGCTGATTCCGCCCGTGGTGAAGGGCTGCAGGGTGTCGATTATGGCGCTGTCGATGGTGATGGCCGGCAGGAGGGGTGCGCGCGTGGCGCCGGTGATGGTCTTGCCGTTGGCCTGGACGTGCAGCACGAGGCTGTCGCCGCCGGCGATGCGGTAGGTGCAGCCGTAGTTGGCTCCGTCGCGCAGGTCGAGGGTCAGCGGTGTGCCGTTGATGTCGACACTGACGGTGGCGTCGGTGACGGGCCGGAAGGTCTGGTTGTCGAGGAAGAAGCGGCTGTAGGTTATGTTGACGAACATCAGGCTGTCGGTCATCGGAAGGGCGTTGACGACAACCGAGGGCTCGGTCTGCTCGATGTCGAACTCGACGACCTTTTCGCACGAGGCGAACAGCAGGACGAGGAAAGCGGAAAGCGGAAAACGGAAAGCGGAAAGCGGAAAACGGAAAGCGGAAAGCGGAAAACGGAAAGCGGAGATATGGGAACGTTTCATTTTTTAATGCGTTATTGTGTTATTGCGTTAATGCGTTAGTGGTTGGCGTGTTCGTGTCACTGGTCACTATTCACTATTCACTAAAATTTCAGCGTGTAGGCCACCGAGGGCAGGATGGGGAAGATGGAGAGCTGGACGAGGGCACCGTTGTAGCCGTTGTAGCGGTGCTCGTGGCTTTCGTAGATCATATAGGGGTTCTTGCGGTTGTAGAGGTTGTAGACGCTGACGTTGATGGTGCGGCTGCAGTTGCGGAAGCTGCGGTGGAAGTTGGCGCTGAGGTCCATACGGTGGTAGTCGGGCATACGGAAGTTGTTGCGTCCGCCGGGGTTGGCGAGGTAGCCGCCCCAGCCTTCGGGGTCGACGTCGGCGTATTCGTTGGCGGTTTCCTGTGCCTGCGCGTATTCCTGCAGGCTGAGGGTGGCGGCGTTGCCGGTGCTGTATACCCAGGTGGCGCTGAGGTCGATGCGGTCGTTGATTTTGTAGCTGAGGACGATGCTGAGGTCGTGGCGGCGGTCGTACTTGGCGGGGAAGGGGTTGCCGTCGTTGAGCTCCTGTCCGGGCCGGTCGAAGAGGCGCATCGTGCGGCTCCAGGTGTAGCCTATCCAGCCTGTCAGGTTGCCGAAGTTGCGCTGCATCAGCAGTTCGACGCCGTAGGCCCATCCGTCGCCCATCACCACTTTGTCCTCCCAGCTTTCGCTGCTGCCCCAGAAGGTGGCTCCGTCTTTGTATTCCAGCAGGTTGTGCATCTGCTTGTAGTAGCCTTCGACCGAGAAGTCGCCGATGGCGCTGATTTCGTAGAAGAGTCCTGCGGCCACCTGGTGGGCGCGCATCGGCGCGATGTCGGCGGTGACGGGCACCCAGAGATCGGTGGGCATACTGACGCTGGTGGTGGAGAGGAGGTGCATAAACTGGGTCATATAGGCATAGCCGGCCTTGAGCGAGAGGCCTTCGCGCAGCATTACGCGTCCCGACAGGCGTGGCTGAAGGGTGGGGTAGAAGCGGTTTTCGACGCTGAAGCCGCTGAGGTTGAGGCCGTAGTTGACCTTGACGCTTTCGCTGATGCTCCAGTCGTCCTCGGCGTAGGCTGTGATTTCTTCGGCGCGTATGCTGCCCGAGTGGACGGAGGTGTCGATGACGAACGAGCTGTTCATCACCTCGGCGCTATAGGCGTTGAGGTGGGCGCTGGCCACTTCGGGCTGGAAGAGGTGGTGGATGAACGAGGAGCCGAATTTGACCAGATGGTCGGGGTTGGGGGTGAAGTCGAAGTCGGCGCGCAGGCTGTAGTCGTTGATCTTGGAGAGGTAGTCCATCTGGAATTCCGACATCTGGCTGTCGGCGTCGTCGGTGGCGAGGGTTTCGGTTTCGTAGGCCACGCCGACGTTGTTGCTGTAGCGCGTATAGGCTCCGGTGATGTTCATAAAGAGCTTGGGTGTCAGCTCGTAGTTCCAGCGTGCCGAGGCGACGATGTTGCCCCAGCGGGTGTCGAAGTTGAGGTACTGCTCCTGCACGTCGGTGGCGAGGGTACGGATGCGTGTGTAGACGACGTCGGAGCCCATATAGTAGCTGGCAAAGAGGCGGCTGCGGTCGCTGAAGCGGTGGGTCAGCTTGCCGTTGACGTCGTAGAAGTAGTAGCCGGCGCGCAGCTTGTACTGGCGGCGGTCGGCGAGCCTTTTGACGAGGGGCTGGAGCAGGAAGTCGGCATAGGTGCGCCGTCCCGAGAGCGAGAAGGTGGTGCGCTCGCTTTTGAGGGGTCCTTCAAGGTTGAGCTTGGCGGAGATGAAGCCTATCGAGCCGCTGCCGTGCAACTGCTTGTCGTTGCCGTTATTGGTGGTGACGTCGAGCACCGACGACAGGCGGCCGCTGAAGCGCGCGGGGAAGCTGCCTTTGTAGAGGGTTACGTTCTTCACGGCATCGGTGTTGAAGGCCGAGAAGAAGCCGCCCATATGGCTGACGTTGTAGAGCGGCACGCCGTCGAGGAGAAAGAGGTTCTCGTCGGGTCCGCCGCCGCGCACATAGAAGCCGCTGTTGCCTTCCGAGCCGCTCTGCACGCCGGGCAGCAGCTGCAGGGCTTTGACAAGGTCGGCTTCGCCGAAGAGAACGGGGACGGACTTGAGCTGCTCGATGGGGACCGAGATGGCGCTCATCTGCGACGAGCGGGCGTTGTCGACGCGCTCGCTGGTGACGACGACGGTCTTCAGCTCGACGCTGGAGTGCATTCGGAATGTCCGCTTCTGGTTGCTTTTCAGCACTAAATCTTCAAAGATGGGCTGGTAGCCGACGTATGTGACGCGCAGCCTGACGCTGTCGCTCTTGAGGGTCAGCGAGAAGCGCCCCTGGTCGTTGGTCAGCGCCCCTTTGCCGCTGCGCAGGTCCATCACGGCCGCGCCGATGAGGGTTTCGCCGCTGGCCGAGTCGGTGACGCTGCCGCTGATGGTGTAAGTTTGGCCTATGGCAGTGGCGCAAAACGCCAGCAGGAATAGTAACAGTGTGTGCCTTTTGAGAAAAAGTGTCATAGATAACTTGTGTATCGTGCTGTTTATTAGTGAATAAAAGTGTGATGCGCTAAAAATGTGGATTGCAAAAATACAAATATTTCAACTTTTTATGTATTTTTGCAGCCGCATTTAATAAAGATTAACGTAAAGAGAAACGATGACGAACAAGAAGCTTCTGCAAACGGTTGTCCTTATCGCTCTGCTGTTTCCGCTGGCGGTCTGCGGCCAGTCGGCATATCACGGTCAGGTTGAGCAATGCCTCAGCAGCAACCTGTACGAGCAGTACCAGTGCCGCCTGCAGATGTATATGAAGCAATATCCGCAGTCGCAGCTGCGTGATGTGTACAAGTTTTGTTTCCAGGACTTTTGGGGCCTCGAGCACCTGCTGTCCGACTCAATGGGGGCGGTGCGCTACATCAATTATGAGCTGGAGCATTCCGACAGCGCCGACTGGCAACGTCCGCTGTTCTGCTATCCGCTGCCGCTGAACAACTATGTGCGCGTGGATATCAACTATGTGCGGCAGGGCATCATCCCGATGGGCGTGCTGGTGTCGGCAATGCTGCAGAGCGCGCAGGACGAGACGTGCGACATCGACCTGTGGCGCTCGCGCTGGATTTCCATTATGCAGATGTTGAAACAAATTGAGCCCCAGCCTCAAAACTATGATGAAGACCTGGCGGAAATCACTGAACTGCTGGACTCTGGCCGTTATGCCTGCCACCACAGCCGCCTGTTCAATGCCACCTACCGCCAGCATTACCGCATCGTTCGTCGCGACATCTTCGAAAAACAGCTGCTGCCGCTGATAGAGGCAAACCAGTGAATAGTGGCCTGTAATTAGTGAATAGTGACCAGTGACCAGTGAAACGAACGCGTCAGCCACTAACGCACTAACGCATTAACGCACTAACGCACTGACGAATTAACGAATTAACGAATTAACACATTAACTTTAAAACCGTGTTCCAAAAACTCATCAACAGCTCTGTCAGGCTTATGCAACGTTGGATGCCTGAGCCGTTTCTCTTCGCAATCTTGCTGACTTTCATTGCCGCGTTGCTGGCGATGCCCATCTGCCGCCAGACGCCTGTCGAGGTCATCGCCAACTGGGGCGGCGGCGTGTGGGGGCTGCTGGCCTTTGCTATGCAGATGGCGCTGGTGCTGGTCACCGGCTCGGCTTTGGCATCGGCACCAGCGTTGAAGCGCGGCATTGCCTGGATGGCTTCGCTGCCCAAAACGCCTGTGGCAGCCATAGCCCTTGTCACGGCCGTTTCGGCTGTGGCTTGCTGGCTCAACTGGGGTTTCGGCCTTATTGTCGGTGTCATCTTTGCCAAGGAGATTGCCCGCCGATTGGCTGGCGTGGACTATCGCCTGCTGATAGCCTCGGCCTACAGCGGCTTTGTTGTCTGGCACGCAGGTCTTTCGGGTTCAGTACCCCTCAAGCTGGCCACTCCTGGACCCGACTTGGCGGCAGCCACCAACGGCGCTATCGTCGACCCGCTGCCCATATCGCAGACCATCCTGCATCCGTTTAATATCGGTATGGTTGTATTGGTAATCATTGCAATAACCGTTGTCAACGCCTTGATGCACCCCAAGGGCAACGCTGTGGTCTGTGTCGACCCGGCTCTTCTTGAAGAGGAAACGGCGTCGAAACCGGCACCAGCCGACAAGACCCCTGCCGAACGGTTGGAACACAGTCGTTTGCTGACGTGGCTTGTCTCGCTGCTGGGGGTCGCCTACCTTGTCATCAGTCTCGGTTTCCGCGGCGCACCATTCGACTTGGGAACGGTCATAATGATATTCCTTTTCCTTGGCATCCTATTCCACGGGACGCCGGTGGCCTACGTGCGCGCCTTTGGCAAGGCGGCGTCGGGCGCGGCCGGCATCATACTCCAGTTCCCGTTCTATGCCGGCATTATGGGCATCATCACCGGGGTGGGGGAGAGCGGCATCTGTTTCGGCACCGTCATCAGCAACGCCTGCATAAGCATTTCGTCGCCAGTCACCTATCCGCTGCTGACGTTCCTCTGCGCTGCGGTGCTGAATATGTTTGTCCCATCGGGTGGCGGCCACTGGGCAATTCAGGCACCGATAATGTTCACCGCCGGTGCCGAACTTGGAGTGGACCCCGGCTTGACGGGAATGGCTATTGCCTGGGGCGACGCGTGGACCAATATGATACAGCCGTTCTGGGCGCTGCCAGCGTTGGCCATTGCCAAGCTGAGCGCCAAGGACATAATGGGATTTTGCCTGATCGACTTGTTCGTCAGTGGCGTTATTATCGCCGGCGGACTGCTGTTGTGGGCAATGTGAAAGCGGAAAACGGAAAGCGGAAAACGGAAAGCGGAAAACTGCTGCCGCGTCAGCCATTAACGAATTAACAAATTAGCAAATTCACAAATTATGAATTGATATGAAAAAAACATTTATAGCTTTTATTGCAGCGACTATGCTCTTGGCTTCCTGCAAGAACAATAACAAATCTGCGGCCGATGCCGACACGGCAGCTGCGGATGATGTGCAGCTGGCTGCCTGCTCAATCTTCAGCGAAAATGATGATATGGAAGTCATCGCCATTCCCGACCGCGTCAACGAGATGTCGGCCGACCTGTTTCGCGGCTCTTACAACGACAGCCTGCTTGACGCGCTGCTGCCCGAGGGGTCCAGCCCGTCGGCAATCAATGCCTTCCTGATCCGTACGTCGGACTATTATGGCGGCACGAGCCGCAACATCCTCATCGACGCCGGACTGGGCGAAGAGGCTGGCGGTGCCCTGCTGGCGCAGCTCAAAAGGGAGAAAGTCAAGCCCGAAGAGATTGACGCTGTATGTCTTACGCACCTGCACGGCGACCATATCGGGGGACTGTTGAAGGACGGGGAACCGGTATTTCCACGGGCAGAGATCTACCTCTCGGTCGACGAGTTCAACGCCTGGAGCGACGACGGTCCGATGGCGCAGCAAAACGGCCTTTGGAAACAGGTACTCAGCTGCTACGCCAACCAGATACGCCTTTTCAACGACGGCGACAAGATAGTCGACGGATGGATTACGGCCTATCTGGCACCGGGACACACACCTGGCCATACAGTCTATAAATCAGGACTGTGCTATTTCGTTGGCGACCTTGTCCACGCCCAGGACCTCCAGCTGCTTCACCCCGACTTCTGCGCCCGCTACGACAACGACCCCACCCAGGCCACAGCCACCCGCAAAAAATGGATTGACACAATCACCCGTGCCGAAGGCACCTATATGTGCGGTGCCCACTGCTACGAGCCGTTTATTTATTTGGGAAATACCTGCGATTTAGTGCTTTAAGAAAATTGATAGCAGGGAATCCAGTACAGCCGCCAGCAGCGTGCCCTTGGGCAGTTTGGCACCCAGAGCGGTGTATTTCTTCGGGTCGTGCAGGAAGTCGACCATCTCTTTCAGCGAGGCCTTGGCCTCGTCCTGTCCGGCCACGTCGGCAAAGCGTGTCTTGATATCGGTGTCGGCATAGACTTTGGCACCGCTCTGTCCGAGCGACATGAAATTGCCCATGCCCATACCCATTCCGCCGCTTTTGCCAATACGACGCGACATGGCGCGGAACATCAGGTAGAACAACAGGCCGGGCAGGATCCACCACAACAGGAACTGCACGATGGGCGATTGCTGGCCCTGCACTTTCTGCACGAATTCTATCTTGCCGCTGTCGTTGGGGCTGGTGGCTTCGAGTAGACGGTCGACCAGGCTGGGGTCGTCGACGGCACCGGTGCGATAGGTCTTGTCGGCGGTGGTGTAATAGATTTGGTTTTCCTGGATTACCACCTACTTCACCTTGCCCGATTCCACGGTGGTGACAAAAGTGCCATAGTCGGTGTTCTCGACTCTGCCGCCTGTCATCAAGGGGGTGATGAAGTTGTTCAGCAACAGCAGCAGGCAGACCACGCATACAAGTCCCCACATCCATGAGCCTCCGCCCTGTGGCGTTTTGGTCGCGCTGTTTTTCTTCTCGTTTTTCGTTCCGTTCTTGTCCGCTCCATTGCGGTCGGGAAATTCCACATAGTTCATCGTTGCTTTAATTATATATGTATTTGGAAAAAAACTTATACTTATTAAGACAATTTTCTTAACGCCAGAATAAACATTTTATTATTAGGACGGATTGTTTTATTATCGAACACCTGGAGATGTCTACAAATTGTTTAGGATTATCCGCAATTAGCTATTCGCAAAGTTGCACCTCTTATTTGGAATGCTTTGTGTAATGTATAGTGCATTCTGTGCGTATTATTTGCTCTTTCGTGCGTGAGGTATACGTGTGACAACCTGAATAATAGTAATTTTGCAATTCGAAACAAATCGATAAAGGATGCAGAAAACTAAAACAGTAGCGAAGTCGGAAGGCGAAGGCATACTCTTTCGAGGAATGAGGGCGTACATAAGCTTGATGCTTAACAAGTTCCTCTTTTCCTCTGTAGAGGTGGAGGGGCTTGAGAACCTGCCACCCGTTGGTACACCGACGCTACTGGTGGGCAACCACCAGAATGGTCTTATCGACCCGCTAATGGTGATTAGTACACTGTCAGACCGCAAGGTGCATATCTTCACCCGCGGTGGGGTGTTTCGAAAGAGTGAGCATCTGTCACGGTGGGCTCGCCAGCTGGGGATGATTCCTGCCTATAGGCTGAATCGCGAGGGATTGGAGATGGTGAAGGAAAACCGGCAGATTATGACCGAAACAGGCCGTCTGATGATGAATGGTGCTACCGTACTCATCTATCCTGAAGGTACACATGCCGAACGTTGTCATCTTGGTGAATTCTCAGCAGCAGGACTGAGGATGGCATTCGACGCTGCTGCTGAGCAAGGATTCGACAAGGAGGTGATTGTGGTGCCCGTAGGTGTGCATTACGACAACTATTATGGATTGCGCAATCGTATGTTGCTGCGTTTCGGACAATCCATAAGCCTCTCGCAATACTATCCCAGCTATGCCGAGCGTCCCCGTACTACAGCCAATACTGTTACGCGCTTGGTTCGCGATGCTGTATGTAGTCTGGTGCTCGATATTGCCGACAATCATTATGATGCTTATGAGTCTCTGTGTATTAGCCGTATGCAAGTGCCGTCAGTGTTGACCATCGGCAGTGAGCCAGACCAGTCATTGTCGCAGCAGCTGGATGCTGACCGCAATGTTATGCGTAACCTTGAGGATGCTTATGCTGACTGTGACAAAATGATTGAGGAAAACGAAGAGTATGTAAGTCTGCTGTCGCGATATAAAACATCGGATTGCGCCATTGACTATGCCAACCACCATCTCGTGTTTTTTTTCGTGGCCATATTGTGTTTGTTGTTGTTGCCTATAGGCATTGTCAGCCTTTGGCCGTCAGGCTTGGCGTGGGCATTAAGCAAGCGGATGGCTATCAAGTCGGGCTACCGTTGCTTCGCCAACCTCTACCTTGTCTCATTGGGAGGAATGCTGATTATCCCATTATTATGCACGTTGACGGCTGTAGGCATAGCCTTGAACGTCGGTTTTATTCCAATGATGGTCTATCTTGCTATGCAACCGGTGCAGATACTTTTTGCCTGGTATTATTGGGACACTGCCCGACTGCTGCGTCAGATGGCCAATTATATGTATCTCCCCCAAAATAATCGCTCAGACCTTTACCGACGACACTTGCGGCTGTCGGCTTTGAAAGGTGAAATCCACAATGAAATGGAATTTACTGTAATATAAAAAAAACTTAACCTTAAAGAAAACGAAAAATCAATAATCCAAAAACAACAATTGTAATATATGAGAAGAGTAGTCATCACCGGAATGGGAATTTATTCGTGTCTTGGAACCAATCTCGATGCCGTTCGTGACGCGCTTTATGAGGGGCGTTCGGGCATCGTCTTCGACCCGTCACGCAAGGAGTTGGGTTTCCGTTCTGCATTGACGGGTTGCCTTGAAGTCCCCGACCTTAAACCTTATCTTTCGCGTTCACAGCGTGTCTATATGCCCGAACAGGCCAAATATGCCTACTGCGCCACCGTCGATGCTTTGCGTCAAGCCGGAATTGACCAGGACTACCTGAACAGATACGAAACAGGCATCCTCTATGGTAACGACAGCTCGGCGGTGCCGGTAGTCGAGTCTGTAGATAAAATCCGCGAGAAGCGCAACACAGCCCTTTGCGGTTCGGGTGCCATCTTCCAGTCGATGAACTCGACAGTAACAATGAACCTTGGCTGCATTTTCAAGCTTCGGGGCATTAACCTTACCATCTCGGGTGCCTGCGCCAGTGGGTCGCACTCCATCGGACTCGCCTCTCTGCTTATAGCCAACGGCCTGCAAGAGCGTATCATATGTGGCGGAGCCCAAGAGGTTAATGCCTTCAGCGTAGGGTCGTTCGACGGCATAGGGGCTTTCTCGGCTCGAGAAAAAGAACCGCAACGTGCAAGCCGACCTTTCGACCGTGACCGCGATGGTCTTGTACCCAGTGGCGGTGCAGCCACAGTGGTGCTTGAGAGCTATGAGTCGGCCTCATGGCGCGGTGCAACCATACTTGGCGAAGTGTTGGGATACGGTTTCAGCGGCAATGGTGACCACATCTCTTCGCCCAATGTCGACGGACCGACGCGTTCGCTTCAGATGGCTCTACGTCAGGCAGGAATGCGTCCCGACGACATAGGCTATGTCAACGCTCATGCCACATCGACCCACGTCGGTGATGCCAATGAGGCCAAAGCGCTGCGTGCCGTTATGGGAGAGTGCACCGTACCAATAACCAGCACCAAAAGCCAGACGGGACACGAGATGTGGATGGCTGGTGCCAGCGAAGTGATATATTCGATGCTGATGATGCAAAACGGTTTCATAGCCCCCAACCTCAATTTTGAAAATCCCGACGACGACTCACGCCATCTCCTTATCCCTGCACAGCGTCTTGAAAAGAACTTCGACACCTTTATGTCAAACTCTTTCGGCTTCGGTGGCACCAATTCCACACTAGTAATCTCTAAATTAAAATAATAAAAAAAATATACACAAAAATGAAAAACATAGAATTAAGAAAAAAAATCAGCAGCGCCATTGCTGAAGAATTTGAAAAAAAAGAAGAGCTATTCGAACCTGATGCCATCCTGAAAGAGACTCTTGAACTCGACAGTCTTAGCCTGGTAGACCTTGTAGCCCTCGTCGAAGAGGTTACGGGTGTAAGTGTCGGCAATGAGGATGTAAAGCATATCAATACATTCGAAGACCTCTACAATTTCGTGGAAAAAAAGTTGGAGGAATAACCCAATGCAGGTAAATGTCACCAAAGAAAAGCTACTGGCTTTGCTACCACAACGTCCGCCTATGCTGCTAATCGACGAACTCGTGTCGATTGATTCTGAAGACAGTTGCTGCGAAGCCTCTACGCGTCTGATGGTGTCTGCCGATTGTGCCTTGGTCTATGCTGGTCATCTCACCGAAGCCGGCATTGTCGAAAACCTGGCACAGTCGGCCGCTGCTATGATTGGCTGGAATAACCGAAACGGTGCCCCTCCCGCAATCCGCTACCTATGCGAAATCAAACGATTCCACATCCACAGCCGACCGCTGGTAGGCGATGTGTTATGTTCGACCGTAGCCACATCGGCTACTGCCTGTGGCGTGGTGATAGTGCGCTGCAACAGTTCAATAGGTGACACCACCATAGCTGAAGGTCTTCTTAAAATTCAACTTTGAATTTAAAAAACAATAAAACGATGAGCAAAGACACTATCACAATGATTGTTAGGTTCAGCGACGTAGATGCCACAGGCGTTGTATGGCACGGCAACTATCTGCATTATCTTGAAGTGGCCCGCGAGGAATATTGCCGTCGGCGTGGTTTTGACTATCGTCGTATGCTCTCCGACGGTATAGAGGCGCCTATTGTTGACTTGAAAGTCCGCTATATGAAACCTGCACAGATGGGCGACAACATCGTCGTCAATATCCATTGTGCCAAAACCCGCGGCGCCAAGTTGACTTTCGACTACGAGATTCGCAACGAAAACGGAGACACGTTGCTTATTGCCCGCACCATACAGCTTTTTACCGACTGTGACGGCAATCTCCTGGTAGAACAGCCACAATTCTTAAGTATGCTCTAAGCCATGGAAGAATTCTACAGAATAATGAATGTCACCAAAAATGGCATAAACCGTTGGCGTTTCGAAGTCCGTATTGACGACCGCAATAGCATTTTTAGGGGTCACTTTCCCGGTCACCCGCTTGTACCGGGGGTGTGTATGATGACGATGATGTCGGCATGCGCCGCCAAAGTGTCCGAATCTGCCGTTGAAGACCACGTTAAGGTTGTGCGGACGGTTAAAAGTTGCAAATTGATGCATCCTCTGGTCCCCGACTACTATCAGCGACTTTGGATTGACGTAGAAACAGACGAACCTGACTTTACGGCTTCAGTCTACGACACTAAATATCAATATGCGACTATGTGTGCCTCTTTCTATGGTACGCAATCTTACACACCTGCAAAAGACGTAGGGGAGGAATGTCAGTGAAGGCAGTTGTCGTTGGCTCTGGATTAGGAGGACTTGAATGTGCAAGTCTCTTGGCTCGTGAGGGCGTAGAGGTGACAGTACTCGAACAGCAGCACGCTATTGGAGGATGCCTCCAACGTTTCGAGCGACATGGAAGCTCCTTCGATACGGGTATGCACTATGTCGGAGGGTTAGATGAGGGAGAGCACCTGTGGCGCGCATTCGACCGACTGGGTTTGCTCGACCTGCCTTGGAAAACGATGGATCGTGATGGCTTTGAACGTATCGTTACCCCTGATGGCGAATACGTACTCCCGATGGGGCACCAGCCGTTTGCTCGACGACTGAAAGAATACTTCCCCCAGCGTGCATCACAGATCGAAACCTACGTGACTATGCTGAAAGAGGCCGGCGATACTATTGGCGATTCTGCAGGGCCGCGCGACAAGTGGCTCTGTCTCCCTGCCTACGATACGCTCAGAGACATGTTCCGTCACCAGCAGTTGTTGCAGGCGGTCAGTGCCACTGCCGCAAAAATGGATCTCGACGCCGCTCGCATGCCTCTCTATACCTTCCTGCAAATTAACGACAGCTACCTGCGCGGGGCCTATCGCCTGGATGGTGGCGGCGACAGCATCACCCGCCGATTAAAGGCCGACATCGAAAATGCAGGCGGCATAATACAGACAGGAACAAGGGTATGCCGATTGATGACTGAAGGCGATAGGGTGACAAAAATAATAGCCACCCGACACGACAATTCTGAACTGCAGATTGAAAAAACCGATTGGGTGATTGCCGACATCGACCCCGCACAGATAATGGATATGGTCAAGGGGGCTAAACTGCGACAGATCTACCAACGCCGACTGCAGCAACTGCCGGCAACTTGTGGAATGTTTACAGCCAATCTCAAAGTACGCGAAGACAAAATACCCTACCGAAACCATAACATCCACATCATCAACTCACCAGATGTTTGGCACTGCCACAACACGCGTCTAGAAAACGTAATGGTTCACTTTGGCAATGGCGGACATATAGACCTCCTCTCGCCAATGGACTGGAATGTGGTGGAACTTTGGGCAAAAGACCACAACGCTGCGGCATATCGACAAATGAAACAACGGTGGCTCGACGATGCCATCTCTGTTGCCGAAAAAGCCATCCCCTCGTTGCGCGACAATATATTGGAGTCATACACAAGCACACCACTCACATACTACCGCTACAACGCAACTCCATACGGTGCTGCCTTTGGTCGTGGACGCGATTGGCGCAGGGGAATCAATTCTGTAGTCAGCACGCGGACTCCCGTCAGTAATTTGCTCCTCACAGGACAGAACCTGATGCTGCACGGGGTACTCGGCGTGACAATGACGGCGTTCGATACCATAAACCACATTCTCGGTGCAAACGCAATAAACCTTAAACCACAACGTTAAGAATTGAGGAAAGATAAATAAAAACAATTCGTGACCTTGAAACTAAACATAAAGAAAACCGTTGATTTCGCTGAAACCAACCCGATGAATTATCGTACGGCATCCATCTTCGCCGTTCTGGGAGGCGTTTTGACAAGCCTCATATCGTTGTGGGCCCACATCGACATCAACACATTAACCATCGACGATACGTCGCATATCGGACTTGTACTTCCAATGAACATTTTTATGTCGTTCGCCATCTACACTTTCGGTTTCTACATGCTTCGAACGGAGCAACACCTGTCGCGACGTATTTTCTTGCTCATTGTCGGTGCTTTGTCTATTGCGGCATTCTTCACACTGCTCACATCGTTTCTGTCGAAATGGATTTACAAAGGACCCAATATTTCACGCACCTTCAGTGTGTATGCCATCAAGGATCTGATTGTAGCCACGATTGCGATATTGCTTACAGTATTGCTTTTCACTCTGAACCAACGCCATGTCAGGGCCATGGAGATGCAGAGACTGAAGAATACGAAGGACCTGATGAACTACAATATCTTGCAAAGCCAACTCGACCCGCACTTCTTTTTCAATTCCTTGACGATGCTTGACAATTTGATCGGTCACGACGACCAGAAGGCGAAGGAATATTTGCATCATCTGGCGACGGCATTCCGCACGTCGATAGGCGACGGAACCCCTCATACACTTAGGGAGGAGTTAAATATGGTGGACTCGTACATCTACATCCTCAAGATAAGATTTGACAATAATTTACAATTTGATTTTGATATTCCCGAAGACCGCTATAAGGACTATGTGGTCTCTTTCGGAGTGCAACTGCTGGTTGAGAATGTGGTGAAACATAATGTGATAAGCCGCCAGCACCCTATGCGGGTTAAAATCTACTGTCCTGATGAAGAGACACTTCGTGTCAGCAATGCCCTGCTGCCCAAAAAAAACATCGAGCAGCAGCAGTCGTCGCACATAGGACTCGACAATCTGGACAGGCTTTATTCGATACTCTTTAGTCGCAACATCGTCATTGCTATGGACGACAATACTTTCAGTGTGGACATTCCTCTCATCAAGCCCGCACAAGCGGCAGAAGTTATCACCCATCTGCAAGAAGTACAAATATGAAGAAAGCAGTCATTATAGAAGACGAAATACTCACCGCCCAAAATCTATGCGAGATGCTGGCTTCGGTGGCTCCGGAATACGAGGTGGTGGCAATGCTGCAAAGCATCGAGGAATCTATCGTTTGGTTTGGCAAGAATACCGATTATCAATTGGTCTTTATGGATATACAGGTTGCTGACGGTATCGTGTTCGAACTCTTCGAAACCGTCGATGTCCTCAGTCCCATCATCTTCACTACAGCCTACGACAAATATGCAGTCCAAGCTTTCAAGGTCAATAGCGTAGACTACCTGCTCAAGCCTGTCTCGGAAGACGAACTAGGCCGCGCAATCGAAAAATTGGAAAGAATGGAACGACAAATGACGGCATCGCCCTTACGTAAAGATGTCATCGAGCAATTGCGTGCAAAACTTACAGGGAATATTACACGCTGTTTTCTTTCTGTGGTTGGCGACCGTATGGTGCCCCTCAGCGTTGCCGACACCGCTTTTTTTGTCGTTGAAAAGCATCTGCTGACGGCTGTCGACTACAACGGTAGGCAATACCGTCTTGATTTCTCGATGGACGAGTTGGTTACGAATCTTAACCCTAACGACTTCTACCGCGCCAATCGCCAGTTTGTCGTGGCGCATAAGGCCATTCGTGAAATCATCTTCTCGTTTGGCGGCAAGCTCGAACTGCGCCTCGACGTGCCCACTCCTGAACGCATTTTCGTTAGCCGCGCCAAAGCAAAAGAATTCAAACAGTGGTATTCTAAATTAAACTTCTGATTTCACACACACGCAATTCTAATTTTGATATTTTTTAACAAATAAAAAAATATGAAACATGCACTTGTAACTGGGGCTTCGCGAGGAATAGGACGCGCCATTGCCCAACGTCTGGCCGCTTCGGGCTGGAATGTATTGATTAACTACCAGTCGAATGTCGACGCGGCTGCTGAGACGCTGCGCTTGGTCTGCGATGCCGGCGGCAGCGGCGAGTTGATGCCATTCGATGTAACTGACCCCTGCGCAGTAAATGCAGCATTCGAAAAATGGCGCGGACAGCATCACAAGGAATACATTTCACTGTTAGTCAACAATGCTGGCATTCGCGACGACCAGGTGATGCTCTTTATGGAAAAAAAGAGCTGGGATCGAGTTGTCCAAACCTCGTTGGATGGCTTTTACAACGTCACCCAGCCTTTGCTGAAGGATATGATGCGCCATCGCAATGGACGTATCATCAGCCTCGCATCCATCAGCGGCCTCAAGGGCATGCCGGGACAAACTAACTACAGCGCCGCCAAAGCTGCAATAGTTGGTGCTACCAAAGCACTGGCTCTTGAAGTGGCTCAGCGAGGCATCACCGTCAATGCCATAGCCCCTGGTTTCATTGCCACAGACATGACAGCCTCGCTCGACCAGGAGGAGCTCAAGAGTCAAATTCCAGCAGGCCGTTTCGGCACCCCCGACGAAGTCGCCGCACTTGCCGATTTTCTGGCTTCTGACCAGGCTGCCTATATCACTGGCCAAGTTGTCTCCATCAATGGCGGTCTTTATACTTGATAACGAAAACTAGCACATGGTACGCAGGCATCCCCGCCTGCAATCAAAAGCCCCCATCCGTAATCAACACTTTTTTGCCTTTTTCGCGTTTTCTGTTAAAAATGTATAGTCTTAATTATAAAGTCACTACCAGCACTTGCGATGCCGATGGTCGTTTGAAACTCCTTGCCGCCCTGCAGATGATGCAGGACTGCTCCGAAATGTGGATTGTCAGCGAACCCACGGTGCAACGCTATTTCGAAGAGCAGCACAGAGCGCAGCTTCTCGCCTCCCGTGGTGTTGAAATCGTCCGTGTCCCGCATTTCAAAGAGGACCTGACTGTTTCCACCTCTGTCTACGAAGTGATGCCCAAGTTTGGCTTCCGCAACACCTTCATCTACGACGCACAGGGTCAACCCTGCTATAAGTCGTGGAGTATGGGCGCTTTTATCGACCGCGAAACCGCCACCCTCAAAAGCATTGACCAGGCCGTTATTGACTCCCTGACCATCGAGCCACGCCTCGACATGAAGTACCTCAATCGTCGCATCATCCTGCCCAAAGAAGGCGGCACCACCGTCGAGCCGGTCCGAGTGATGCGAGCCGACATCGACTATAACCGTCATATGAACAACCCAAACTATATACGCATAGCTATGGAACTGCTGCCCGACGGTTTCAGTATCAGGCACCTGTGCTGCGAGTTCCGTATCGCTGCCAGGTTGGGCGATATGCTCACTCCTGTTGTGTACCCCACTGCCGACGGACTTATCGTCGCCCTCGTTCTTTCTCAAGGCTTGAGCGCAATCGTCCAGTTTATCAATTAAGTCCACCTTGTAATAACGATTTCTCTTTTCGGTTGTTTTGCTGATATTTCAGAATTCGTTTTTGCGGTTTTGCAAAGGGAAAAATACATTTCATATTCTTGCCGTCGTTGTTTGACATCCTGTTCCAGGAAAAAAATGTACTTTTGCATCTTGCTTTGCTCTCTGGAAAAGTAATAGCCCGTTCCGACCAAAAGTAGCAATAATAATATAATAATAAGAAGATTACAATGAGACTCGCGACTACTCTACTGCTTTCGGCGCTGCTCGTCGTCGTCCTGTTCCTGCTCTGGATAACAGGTACGCCGAGCCCGACGCCGATTGCCGATGCCGAGAGCCGCGAATACATCGACCGGATGCTGCCCTGCAGCACGGATGGGGGCAACCGCGTGGACACCTACACTAGCCTCGGCGCGGTCTACGACACGCTGGCGGCCGACATCGAGGGTGCGCGTTGCAGCGTCGATGCCGAATTCTTCAAGTTCGAGCCTGATGCCGTAGGGCAGCATCTGGGTGCTCTCCTGTCGGCCAAAGCCAGGCAGGGGGTGTCGGCACGGCTGCTCTATGACGACTTCGTGTGCCGCAAGTGGCGCTGGTATTACCGCCATCTGCAGCGGCAAGGCGTGCAGACAGCGGGTTTCGGAGCCATAAGGCTGCCGCTGCTGCGCAAACGCGACTACTACCGCAACCATCGCAGGGCCATAGTCGTCGACAACCGCGTGGTCTACATCGGAGGCATCAACATAGCGGAGCGCTACCTGCATGGCGTGGATTGGGGCACCTAACCACCCAGGATGGCTGGCGGAGCCGTCTTAAAACCTAAGTGAAACTCAAAAAAAACAATGGCCGCCAAGGGAAAAATCCTAACGGCCATTTTGAACTTATTTGTCCATAATCATAACAATACCAACCAGCATCATCAAAGTAAAAAGTAATTTTTTCATTTTATATAATGTAAGCGTGAATATTTCTTTGACTTGTCCTTGATTGTGGTGCTGGTACAACCTTTTGAGACGATAAGTCACGAAATAATTCACGCCTTAGCGTGAAATTCGGTTCTTATTTCCGTCTCGTTAAAAGTTACCAGCTTCCTATCAAGGGAACAAGAGCTTTTTGCTCAGCCTTTTATTGTGTTTTTTGTTGTATAAATTATGTCATTGTCAATTGTTAACAGTTTTTGATAAAGATTGCAGTTGCGGTTTTATACTCGGTATGTCGTTCGTGACAACATCCCATACGGCTTGAGGTACAATATTATAGTAGTCGTGCACAAGGACGTGTCTCATTTTTTCCATCAGATTCCAGGGCAGTTCGGGGTGCGAAGCCTTGAACTCCTTTGTCAGTTTGTATGCGGCTTCGCCGATAATCTGTATGTTGTATATTGTTGCGTAGACAGTGCGTTTGTCGGCAACAAAAACATCGTAGGACATTCCCTGGGTGAATTCCTCGATGTTGTGTATGGCCATCATTATATGTTCAACCCTGCCTGGGTCACGCATCGTTTCTCTCATAGATCAGTCTTTTGTCTTTGTTGGCGGTACGTTCGGCGAAGGGTAGGAGGGCACCCTCTTCGACAAGGTCGACTTTGCGGTGCAGCAGGTTTTCGAGGTCGATGATGATGGATGCATACTTGAACAGGCCGATTTTCGCGTTCTTGCGGTCGAAGCGGACCAGCAGGTCAATGTCGCTGTCGGGTTGTTCCTCGCCACGGGCAAACGAGCCAAAAACCCAGGCTTTCAGCACAGGCTGGGTGGATAGATATTGGCTTATTTGTTCTGTAACTTGTTGCTTCATTTCTGTTGCCGGTTTGATTTGCAAAAATACAACTTTTATTTGGACTGGCAAAATAATATTTTTTGTCGCTATTCTCTCGGCAGGGTGATGGTGAAGGCGGTGCCTTGGCCGGGGGTGCTGTCGACGGCGATGGTGCCCTTGTGCAGCGTCACCACCTGGTGCACATAGCTCAGGCCGATGCCGAAACCCTTGACATCGTGGACGTTGCCCGTCGACACGCGGTAGAAGCGCTCGAAGATGTGCTTCTGGTCCTCCTTGCTGATGCCGAGGCCGTGGTCCTTGACGACGAGGACTATGTTCGAGCCTTCGTTGCGCGTCGAGACGGCGATTTCGAGCTGCGAGGGCGAGTATTTTATTGCATTGTCTATCAGGTTGTAAATCATATTGGTGATATGCAGCTCGTCGCCGACGACTGTCGACGGTTGCGCCTCGAGGCTGCAGGCCAGGCTGCCGTTGCGATTGGCGATCTGCAGCTTGAAGTTCGACACGACACTCTCGATCAGGGCGTTGAGCTCTATCTCCTTCAGGTTCAGCTGGAAGTTCTTGCTCGACATTTTCGAGCTCTGCAGTATCGTCTCGACAAGCATCCGCATACGCCGGTTTTCGTCGCCGATGATGCCGATATAGGTCTTGTTGGTTTGGGGGTCGGTGCCGATGTTGGGGTCCTGCAGCATTTCGCAGGCCAGGCTGATGGTGGCGATGGGCGTCTTGATTTCGTGCGTCATATTGTTGATGAAATCGTTCTTCATCTCGTCCAGCTTCTCCTTGCGGAACAGGGCGCGCAGCGACAGCGAGAAGAGGATGAGTATCAATATGATGAGTATGACGCTGATGACGAAATAGATGGTCGAGTTCTCCTTGAGCAGCAGCGACGACAGCGGGAACTGGAGCAGGATGAAATACTCGTTGGGCGACATCATTCCGTCGGGGTGGAAGCGGTACTTGTAGGGCGACTGGCTCAGCTTCTTTTCCATCCCTTCCTCGTTGCAATAGAGGAACTTGTCGTTCGTCAGGTCGTACACGCCGACGTAGGGGGCTATGTCCACGCCGTTCAGCATCAGCTTGTTCACGATGAGGCTGTCCAGCAGCGTGTAGTTGAACGAGTTGGAGGTGAGGATGTTGTCGACCACATACTCGCTGATGTCGGTCACGAACTGGTTGTAGAATTCGGGGCTGTTGAGCAGCCGGTCGCGCGTGGTCAGCAGCGAGTTGTATTGCGCTATGGCGTCGCTGTCGGCGGCGGTAGCCTTGGCGCCGGGCAGCAGTATGACGCTGTCAATCATCGTGGTACCCATATTGACCAGTGCCGTGTCGTAGAAAACGGTGTAGTTGCGCTTCACGATGTCGAGCATACGGTCGTTGAGTTCCTCGATGCGCTTGAATTTCAGCAGCTTGTAGCGGTCGTTCTGCCCTATGTAGTCCTCCACCTTCAGTCGGTTCAGCTGTTCGATCATATCGTCCATAGCGTTGTTGACGCTGATATTGAACAGGTTGTCGCTCACCTCGACGGTGCGGCGCATCTGCACGTACTGCACGGCAATGAGGCTTGCGGCGGCAAGGAAGAAGAGGGTGATGAGCGATATCCAGAATACACGTTTCATACCCTTCTAACGTCGAATGGGCGTTTTTGTTTTGGAAGGGGCAAAATTTTTCTTGCCGTGCCCCTTTTGCGGCTCCTTTGGGCCGAGGATGGCCAGAGCGGCCGACGGCCCGGATGGGCAAAATCAGCCTTCGTAAGATGCTGATTTATAGCACCCGCTCCGTCCGTTGTACAGTATATGTACAGTATATGTACAGTATTTGGACGCTTCGGAAGCGTCCAAATACTGTACATATACTGTACATATACTGTACAACTGGCAGTGCTGGTGGGTGGAAAACGGGGTTTTGCGTCGCTGTTGGTGGGGGTGATTTTTTTCTGGAAATTGTGCGAGTTGGATTGGTTTCTGAGGCAGAAATTGGCCGTTTCCGGGAGTGTGGCGTGGCGTTTTTTTGACGATTTTTTAACATTGCAACTTGCTGATTATGCGACGGTGGGGCGCGAAGTGTTGATTATTTGCCGCGATTTTTTTCTGCCGTGTCGCGAAAAAGGAGTATTTTTGTACCCCGTAGTTCATTTAATTATAACCATCTCCTTGCAGGCGTGCCTCGGTGCTGCCTCGAGGGTTAATATTTGTTTTTTATGAAACACGGTTTCGACAACGAAAAGTATCTCAAAATCCAGTCCGAACACATCAAGGAACGCATCTCGAAGTTCGGCGACAAGCTCTATCTTGAATTTGGCGGCAAGCTGTTCGACGACTTTCACGCCAGCCGCGTACTGCCTGGTTTTGAACCAGATAGTAAGCTGAAGATGCTGATGCAGCTGCGCGACGACGCCGAGATTGTCATCGCCATCAGCGCCCGCGACATCGAGAAGAACAAGGTGCGTGCCGACCTTGGCATCACCTACGACGACGACGTGCTGCGCCTGCGCGACGAGTTTGGCAGCCGCGGCCTGCTGGTCAGCGCCGTCTGCATCACGCAGTATCACGGCCAGCCCAGCGCCCAGGCCTTCCGCGAGCGCCTTGAAAGGCTGGGAATCAGCGTGTACTATCACTACCTCATCGAGGGCTATCCCACTAATGTCGACCTGATCTGCTCGGACGAGGGGTTTGGCCGCAACGAATATATCCGCACCAGCCGTCCGCTGGTGGTGGTGACCGCGCCTGGTCCGGGCAGCGGCAAGATGGCCGTGTGCCTCAGCCAGTTGTATCAGGAGAACCGCAAGGGCGTCAAGGCCGGCTATGCCAAGTTTGAGACCTTCCCGATATGGAACATCCCGCTGAAGCACCCCGTCAACGTGGCCTACGAGGCCGCCACGGCCGACCTGAACGACGTCAATATGATCGACCCCTTCCACCTTGATGCATACGGCGTTACGACGGTCAACTACAACCGCGACATCGAGATTTTCCCCGTCCTCAACGCCATCTTTGAGGGCATCTATGGCGAGAACCCCTACAAGTCGCCCACCGATATGGGTGTCAATATGGCGGGTTTCTGCATCTGCGACGACGAAGTGTGCTGCAAGGCGTCGAAGGACGAGATTATCCGCCGCTACTATGCCGCCCTGTGCAAGTATGCCCAGGGGCGCATTCCCGAGGCCGAGGTGGACAAGAACGCGCTGCTTATGAAGCAGATGAAGGTCACCACCGACGACCGCCACGTGACCGTTGCCGCTCGCGAGCGTGCCGAGCGCGAGGGTGCCCCGTCGGCGGCGATGGAACTTGAGGACGGCACCATCATTACGGGCCATTCGAGCCCACTGCTGGGTGCCTGCGCGGCAATGCTGCTCAACGCAACCAAGCATCTGGCCGGAATAGACCACGACGTGAAGCTGATAGCGCAGAAGTACATCGAGCCAATCCAGTACACGAAGACGAGCCTGCTGCACGGCAAGAATCCGCGTCTGCACACCGACGAGGTGCTGCTGGCGCTGTCGATGCTGAGCCTGTCGGACGAAAACTGCCGCCGGGCCCTCGACACGCTGCCGCAACTGAAAGGATGCCAGGTGCATACGACGACGATGCTGGGCGAGGTGGATTTGAAGATTTTCAAGAAACTGGGCGTCGACGTCACTTCCGACCCGCAACCGAAAAAGTGAATGGTGAATAGTGACCAGTGACCAGTGACCAGTGACACGAACGCGCTCGTTTCACAGGTCACTGGTCACAGGTCACTACTTAAAGATATAACCAATGAAAATAGGAGTAATAATTGCAATGGATATTGAGTATCGGCAGATGCGCGATGCTCTTGGCGGCGACACGGGCCGTATGGGAAACAACGATATCGTGCTGTGGCAGTGCGGCATAGGCAAGGTCAATGCCGCTGTCGGCACTATGCGGCTTGTGGCTGAGCACCACCCCGATGCCATCATCAGCACCGGCCTGGCCGGCGGCATCGACGAGGGGATGCAGGTGATGGATGTGCTGGCGGCGTCGCAGTGTGTCTACCACGATGTCGACTGCGGCGCGGGCCTTGGCTGCCAGTTGGGCCAGGTGCAAGGCCTTCCGGCACGTTTCGACGCCGACGCGCGCCTGCTGGGCCACGCCACCGAGGTGCCCACGGCGCCGGGCGAACGCCTCGTCAGGGGACTTATCTGCACTGGCGACCAGTTCATTACCGACCGCGGCAGGCAGGCTGCCATCAAGGGCAACTTCCCCGACGGTATGGCCTGCGATATGGAGAGCGCCGCCATCGCCCAGACCTGTTATCTGCTTGGCGTGCCGTTCCTGAGCCTGCGCGTCATCAGCGACACGCCGGGCCGCACCGACAACCATCAGCAGCAGTGGGAGGATTTTCTGGCCTCGATGTGCGACAGGTCGTTCCACTTCGTGAAACGCTATCTGGAAACGATGAGTTAGTGAATTGTGAATAGTGAATGGTGAATTGTGAATAGTGAATTGAGCGTGTTCGTTTCACAGGTCACTCGTCACAGGTCACTTATCACAGGTCACTTGTCACAGGTCACTTGTCGCAGGTCACTTGTCACAGGTCACTTGTCACAGGTCACTTGTCACAGGTCACTTGTCACAGAATCTTTAATCTTTAAACTTTACAAATGGAAGTAATACAAAGTTTTACAATCGACCATACCCACCTGAAACCAGGCATCTATGTTTCGCGCGAGGACAAGGGTTTTACCACGTTCGACCTGCGAATCACCGAACCTAACAAAGAACCCGCCGTGGCTCCCGCTGCCATCCATAGTATGGAGCACCTTATGGCCACCTGGTTCCGCAATTCGCGCGTCAAGGACGATGTTGTGTATGTCGGGCCAATGGGTTGTCTTACAGGTATGTATCTTATTATGACCGGGAAATACAGTGTTGAAGATATACGCCAGCTCACGATTGAGTGCCTGGAGTGGATACTGACCCAGACGGAAGTGCCCGCCACAACGCCCGAAACGTGCGGCAACTGTCTGCTTCACGACCTGCCGATGTGCAAGTGGGAGAGCGCCCGCTATCTTGACCGTCTGAAGAATGATTTCCACAGCGAATACACTAAGCTTCAGGTTACTCTGGCTGACGGCAAAGTCTTTGCCGACGCTTGATTAAAAGTGAACTCCAATAATTATTTAAACGGCGAATTGTTCGAATTTAACGAATTAATATTGAGAAATTTGTTTTGCAAGCAAAGCGCGAATAAAAGAATTTTTAGAGGTGTTCTAAAATTTTTTTTCTGTCTTGCGCAATATTTTTGCAAATTCTCGTTTACTATGTCGTGAATGGTGCAAAAAGAATGCACTTGTATAGTTGATTGGCCCCGTAGTTCAGCTGAATAGAACGTCGGATTCCGGTTCCGAAAGTCGTGGGTTTGAATCCCGCCGGGGTCACAACGGAGAGGTGAATAGTGATGAGTGACCAGTGACACGAACGTGCTCGTTTCACGGGTCAGGGGTCATTGTATCTATGTTGACTACGATGCTTACCAGTGGTATCGCAATGGCGAGCCTATCGAGGGAGCTACCGAGGATTACTTCAAGAACGAGGACGAGTCGCCGCTCGATGGCTGCTACTATGTTATGGTTCCCATCGACGCTGAAGGTACGAACTGGGTGATGTCCAATGTCCTTTGCTTCAATAATGAGGGCATCGGCGAAGTTGAGCAAAACGAAGTGTCGCTCACCGTATCCCCCAATCCCGTGCGCCGCGGTCATACGCTCCGAATCGAGACTTCGCTCAAGGAAGAGCAGCTCTATGGCGCCAAACTTGAGGTCTACGACATCCTTGGCGTCAAGATGTACGAACAGACAATGGCTCAGCCCGTCCATCTGCTGAATGCCGACTTCCCCAGTGGCTCGTACGTTGTAAGTATCCGCACGGAGAAAGGTATAGTGTCTGTCAAGAGATTCGTGGTTAAATAACAGACTCGAAACATCCATTCATTGGAAACTCTATCTCCAGTCCCTGCTGCCGAAACGACAGCAGGGACTTTTGTTTGTCGCATAATGCTTGCAACAGGGCGGCACAATTATTCGGGCAGTTTTGCCTTAAATCAAATATTTTGTGTAGCTTTGCAAAATCCCAACAGATAATCTTGTTTGGCTTTTCTGTTGATAGACAATGAAATACGGATTATTGTCGTAGGATGTGAATCTGCTTAATAAAGTAAATGAAATATGAAACAGTTTTTTGAAAATACAAGACCGGGTGGACAACTGTTGGCGTTGATGCTGATTTTTGTACTATTTTTTATATTTGCCAACGGCGCTCTTGTCATTCCCTTTTTGGTCTCGAAAACGTTGCCCGATATGCTGTTAATGCAGGCGGTTGCGCAGCTGTTGATGTTTGGCGGCACGGCAGTTGTTTTTGCCTGGATGTTCTATGGACGCCCGTTGCATTATTTGCGTATGGGAGGTTGCGACAGGCTGCCTGTCAAAGTATTGGTCTCGTTCATTATCCTTCTGCTCCTGTTGCCGCTGTCGGACTGGCTCACGCGGCTCAACGACGCAATGCACCTGCCGCAGTCGATGTCGGCCTTGGAGACAATGTTGCGCGAAATGGGCGAGAGGTCGCAAGCTATGGTTGAGGATTTCCTGATGCGCGAAGGCATCGGTGCCCTGATCGCCAATCTGCTTGTCCTGGCACTTGTGCCAGCGATTTGCGAGGAACTGCTGTTTCGCGGAGCTCTGCAGCAGCTGATGGTGCGCTGCCTTGGCGGTCGCCATCATTGGGCCATCATTATAACGGCGGCGGTCTTCTCGCTGTTCCACTTCGAAATCTTCGCTTTCCTGCCGCGTTTTATGCTTGGCATCGCGCTGGGCTATCTGTTCCACTATGGCGGTTCGCTGTGGGTCAACGCCACGGCCCACTTTGCCAACAACGCCATTGTCGTCGTTCTGTATTATCTTGCGCAGAAAGGCTTGGTCGATATCGAGACGGCCGAAAGCATCAACGCGCCGTGGTATCTGGCCGTGGCAGGCCTGGCAGTCGCAGCGGTCCTGTTTTGGCTGGTGTTTTTAAGGTCAAAATCTGCAAAAACCGAGACCGCCGAATAGGCAAAACCGGTCCGTATGGCCGTATGCAGGCATCGGAGGGGTTGAAAATCTTTTGGATGCAATATGCTGTATGATAAACAATTGTGGGATATTGTGACAACAGGTGACTATATTTTTTTCAAAAAATCATTGTGTATCAAAAAAAAATAGTAATTTTGCAATCTGTATTCTTAAAACGAAAAGATAAAAATATTTATAGATATGACTAAGGCAGAAGTAGTTAATGAAATCGCCCAGAAAACGGGCATCGAAAAAATCGCCATTATGACCATCGTCGAAGAACTTATGACGGTCATTAAAGGTTCCCTTACCGAAGGTGAGAATGTTTATCTGCGTGGCTTCGGCAGCTTCATCGTCCGCAAGAGAGCAGAAAAGACGGGTCGCAACATCTCGAAGAACACCACCGTCATCATCCCAGCTCACAATATCCCGGCTTTCAAGCCCGCCAAGAGCTTTATGGCTGATGTCAAAAACAGTACGAAATAACTTTAAAAATTAAATAATTATGCCAAACGGTAAAAAACACAAGAGACATAAAATGTCAACGCACAAGCGTAAAAAACGCCTGCGCAAGAACAGACATAAGAAGAAATAAGCCTGCATAAGGTATTTCTTCTTACGACATCTAACTAAACCAAAAAACAAATTACACAGCATCCTTCGATGTTGTTGTAATTTGTTTTTTTTGTAACTCAAACAACTGATTCACCACGAGAGACACTAAATTGAATGGAAAAAGAACTGATAATATCGGCTTCCGCTGACGAAGTGCAAGTGGCACTGCTTGAGGACAAGCAGTTGGTGGAGCTGCACAAAGAAAAGAACAACAGCCATTTCGCCGTTGGCGACATAGTGCTGGGCAAGGTCCGCAAGATTATGCCGGGACTGAATGCAGCCTTTGTCGACCTCAACGACGAGAAGGATGGGTTTCTCCACTACATCGACCTTGGGCCGACCTACAACTCGTTCGAAAAATACCTGCGTCTGGCAATGAATGGCGACGCAAGTGTCAAGACACTGAAAAACTTCACCATCGAACCGGTCTTCGGCAAGACCGGCAACCTTTCAAACACGCTGAAAGTGGGGCAGTACCTGCTCGCCAAAATCGACAAGGAGCCAATCTCGACCAAGGGTCCGAAGCTTTCGGGCGATGTGTCGTTTGCGGGCCGCTACCTGGTGCTGGTGCCCTTCTCGAACAAGATATCCATATCCCAGAAAATCAAGGGCAGCGAAGAGCGCAACCGTCTGCGCCGCCTTATTCAAAGCATTCGTCCCGAGAACTTTGGCCTCATAGTGCGAACCGTCGCCGAGGGCAAGTCGGTGGCCGACCTCGACGCCGACCTGCGGTCGCTGATGGACAAGTGGGAACAGATGACCACCAAACTGCGGAAAGTCACAGGCCCGCAAGTGATTGAGTCCGAACTCGGTGTCGCCTCGGTGCTGCTGCGCGACGTGCTCAACGACGACTTCAACACCATCTATTGCGACAATGAGGCTATGTGCAACGAGATGCGCGATTACCTGCGCACCATTGCCCCCGACAAAGTCGACATCGTCAAGCACTACAAGATGAGCACGCCCATCTTCGAACAATTCGGCGTGCAGCGCGACATACGCCGCGCCTTTGGCAAGATAGTGACCATACGCTCAGGTATTTACCTCTATATCGAACACACCGAGGCTATGCACGTCATCGACGTCAACAGCGGCAACCACATCAAGGCCGGCACGGGCCAGGAGGATACGGCCCTGCAGGTCAACATCGAATCGGCCAAGGAGATAGCGCGCCAGCTGCGCCTGCGCGATATGGGTGGCATTGTGATCGTCGACTTCGTCGATATGCAGAAGGCCGAACATCGCAAGGAACTGTTCGACGTGATGACGGCCGAAATGAAGAAAGACAAAGCCCGCCATACAATCCTGCCGCTCAGCAAGTTCGGCCTGATGCAGATAACGCGCCACCGCGTGCGGCCGGCCATTGAGGTCGACGTGCAGGAAAAATGCCCCTTCTGCGAAGGCACCGGCACCATCAAGTCGAGCCTGACAGTGGTCGACGACATCGAGTCGAACCTGCGCTACCTCGGAATGTCGCAGCACGAGAGCAAGCTGACCATCCTGGCGCACCCCTACATACAGGCCTACCTTACGCAGGGCTTCTTCAAGTCGATACGCCGCCAGTGGCAGCGTAAATACCACATCAGGCTGAGCATCAAGCCGATGGAAAGCCTCAGCCTTCTGGAATACAAGTTCCTTAACAGCAGCGACGAGGAAATATCGCTGTAGGCACCCCAACGGTCCCGAAAGAAAAAAAGGCGTCCCGACACAATAAAGGACGCCTTTTTGCGTATTTGTGACATCTTATGAAACGATTGCCCGTCATCATAGCCGCACTTTTCCTGCTGATGCCTGCGATGCTGAAAGCGCAGGCCGGCATTGACGTTTCCCGTTTTCAGGACAGCATCAACTGGAAGCGTGTGGCGAAACACTCGACGGTCGAGTTTGCCTACATCAAGGCCACCGAGGGCGCCAGCATCACCGACCCGATGTACAAATACAACGTCAAGAAGGCCCGCGAAGCCGGCCTGCTGGTGGGCAGCTACCACGTCTACAGCAGTCGGACGACTGCCTATCAGCAGTTTGCCAATTTCAAGAAGGCCCTCGGCAAGACCAAGCAGGATCTTGTGCCCGTGCTCGACATCGAGGCCACGCACTGCCACAAGCTCTATATGAAGCGCGTCGACAAACTGCTGGAACTGATGGAGAAAGAATACGGCGCCAAGCCGATGATCTATACCAGCGAGAAACTGTACAAGACGCACTTCAACATCAAGAAATATAAGAAATACCATTTCTTCATCGCCAACTACAAGCGCGAGCCTGCCGTGGCCTACACCCTGTGGCAGTACACGCAGCGCGGCAAGCTGAAAGGCATAGCCGGCTTTGTCGACCTGTCGAAATTCAACAGGAAATACACGGTCGAGAACATCAAAATCAAGAAGAAAACAGTCGAGGCCGAACCCGCCGAAAAGCCGTCGCAAACCAATCAGCCTGCCAAGGCTGTGACGGCGCAGGGGCAGGCCAACGCCAAACCCGCTGCCAAGCCGGCATCCAAACCCGCCGCCAAGCCGGCCGCCAAATAGCCGCAGCCCTGCATTTTATTCCTGACAGCGGGCAGCACCGCCATTGTCCACATTTTCATAGATTTGCCTGCAGCCCGCATCCCCTTCCTGACTGCTGGCAGCACCGCCATCGTCCACATTTTCATAGATTTGGCTGCAGCCCGCATCCCCGTCGACATTAACAAGGATTTGCCCGCGACTTGCACCTCCCGTCGCCCGTATCCATAATTTGAAGGCCGTTCGCAACTCCGTCGCCGGCCGCAGCCCAAAACGGCATCCGCGACAGGCACTTTCCACACCCTTTTTGCATCGCCGCAATGAGCCCCAGGAGCGGCTCCAGAATGCCGTTTTTCCTTTTAACATTTAACATAAAAACTGTTAAATTTAACATAATTTTCACTCTTTCTTAAAACGCTGGTTTCCAGGTACCAAATACCTACCAAAGTTCACCCAAACTCCTACCAAACTCTTACCAAATTTTAAGTTAATGGGCTTTGAGTGGGGTATGGTCAATTTAACATACTTTTTTAGCCCTGTACGGGTGGCTGCCGCGAGGGTGAAAAGGCCGCAGGTGGGGGGTAGGAGAGTGGTGGGTTTGTGCAAAGTGTGGCCGCGAAAGGGAATGCAGAGAATTGCTGTTCTGGATGTGCTGCAAATCAGGCTGTTCGATGTTTGTGTAGATAATAATATAGATTTTTGTTTAAAAAGAGTCTTCTGTTTCGCAAAAAATCATTAACTTTGCACGTTGTTTCCTACGCTTCAGCCACCTGCCAAAATGGTGGCACGGGCGTATGCAACAAGTTGAAAATAAAAAATATACTGATATAAAATTGATTTATGCAAGAAAGTAAAATTGGTCTCGATTTTGAAAAAGTGGAGCACGCGAGAAGTGTGGCCCGCAGGATTGCCGACCAGGTTCAGGACTTTGTGGGCAACTATACTACAGTTGCTGTGGAACGTACAATCTGCCGTCTGCTTGGCATCGACGGCATCGACGAAAACGAGGTGCCGCTGCCGAACGTCGTTGTCGACGAACTGAAGTCGAAAGGCCTTCTGGGCCAGGGTGTTGCCTATTTCCTCGGCAATGCTGTCATCGAAACGGGCAAGACGCCGCAGCAGATTGCCGAAGCCGTTGTGGCCGGCAAGCTCGACATCACGCAGCTGCCGATGCACCCGGTGGCCGATACGGCCAAGGCTATCCAACCTTTTGTCGATGAAAACGTTACCCGCATACGCAACAACCGTCTGCGCCGCGAGAACTACATAAAAAACCTCGGCGAGGGCTCGAAACCCTATCTGTACATCATCGTCGCCACGGGCAACATCTATGAGGATGTGGTTCAGGCTCAGGCTGGTGCGCGCCAGGGTGCCGACATCATCGCCGTGATCCGCACCACGGGCCAGAGCCTGCTGGACTATGTGCCCTACGGCGCCACGACCGAAGGCTTCGGCGGCACTTTCGCCACGCAGGAGAACTTCCGCATTATGCGCAAAGCCCTCGACGAGGTGGGCGAGGAGGTGGGCCGCTACATCCGCCTGTGCAACTATTGCTCGGGTCTGTGTATGCCCGAAATCGCTGCTATGGGTGCGCTGGAAGGTCTCGATGTGATGCTCAACGATGCCCTCTACGGCATCCTGTTCCGCGACATCAATATGCAGCGCACGCTGATCGACCAGTATTTCTCGCGCATAATCAATGGTTTTGCCGGCGTCATCATCAATACGGGCGAGGACAACTACCTGACCACGGCCGACGCATACGAGGAGGCCCATACGGTGCTGGCTTCGGACTTCATCAACGAGCAGCTGGCCCTGCTGGCCGGCCTGCCCGAGGAGCAGCAGGGTCTGGGCCACGCCTTCGAGATGGACCCGATGCTGGAGAACGGTTTCCTGTACGAACTGGCTCAGGCCCAGATGATCAGGGAAATCTTCCCCAAGGCTCCGCTGAAATATATGCCTCCCACGAAGTTTATGACCGGCAACATCTTCCGCGGCCATATCCAGGATGCCCTGTTCAACATCATCGGCCAGTGGACCCACCAGGGCCTGCAGCTGCTGGGTATGCCCACCGAGGCTATCCATACGCCGTTTATGAGCGACCGCTACCTGAGTATCGAGAATGCCAAGTATATCTTCAACAATATGAGGGATATTGGCGAAGAGGTCGAGTTCAAGGAAGGCGGCATCATCCGCACGCGCGCCAAGGAGGTGCTGGACAATGCCACTGCGCTGCTTGAGAATATGGAGCGCGAAGGCCTGTTCACGGCTCTCGAAAAGGGTATCTTCGCCAACGTGAAACGTCCCAAGAACGGCGGCAAGGGCCTGGACGGCGTGACGCTGAAGGCTGACAAGTATTTCAACCCGTTTGTGGACATAATGAAAGGCAAGAAGTAAATCCAAGTTGTTAATTATTCAATATTCTATTCGATATGAGTGAAGGTTTGTATTCAATGGAGGCCAAGGATTACGACAAAACCTTAGACCTCACCAAGATAAAGCCATACGGCGACACAATGAACGACGGCAAGGTGCAGCTGAGTTTCACCCTGCCGGTACCCGCCGGCGCCGAGGCGGAAGAAGCTGCCAAGCAGCTGCTTAAGAAGATGGGTTTCGAAAATCCCCTCGTCGTTTTCCAGAAGGAGCTGACCGAAGGCTTCTGTTTTATGAACTGCTACGGCTCGCTGACCCACACGGTGGACTATACGACTATCCACGTGCCCAAGGTCGAGTCGACCACGATGGATATGCACGAGTGTGACGACTATATCCGCGAACACGTTGGCCGTAAGATTGTTATGGTCGGTGCTTCGACAGGTACCGACGCGCACACCGTGGGCATTGACGCCATTATGAATATGAAGGGCTATGCCGGTCACTATGGCCTGGAGCGCTATGATATGATCGATGCCTACAACCTTGGCAGCCAGGTTCCTAACGACGAGTTTATTGCCAAGGGCATCGAGCTGCACGCCGACGCGCTGCTGGTTTCGCAAACCGTTACGCAGAAGGATGTCCATATCAAGAATCTTACCGAGTTGGTGGAAATGCTTGAGGCTGAAGGTCTGCGCGACAAGATCATACTGGTCTGCGGCGGTCCGCGCATCAGCCACGAGCTGGCCAAGGAATTGGGCTACGATGCCGGTTTCGGCCCCAACACCTATGCCGACGACGTGGCGTCGTATGTGGCGCAGGAGATGGTGAAGCGCGGTATGAAATAAATGGAAATCAAAACATTAAAATATCAATAAAATGGATAAAAACGAAATTAGAAACTTTATTGCCCGTCGTGCAGCCCAGGAGCTTCACGATGGCGATGTTGTCAACCTCGGCATCGGTTTGCCGACCTTGATTCCCAACTTTCTGCCTGAGGGTGTCAATGTCATCCTTCAGTCGGAGAATGGTATGATTGGTATGGGTCCCACTCCCGAAGAGGGCAAGGAGGATCCTTGGTTCATCAACGCTGGCGGCGGTTTCACCTCGGCAGTCGAGGGTGCCAGCACGTTCGACAGCGCCACTTCGTTTGGCATCATCCGTGGCGGCCACGTCGACGTGTCGGTCCTGGGTGCTATGCAGGTCGACGAGAAGGGCGACTTGGCCAACTGGATGATTCCTGGCAAGAAGACCCCCGGTATGGGTGGCGCTATGGATCTGCTGGTTGGTGCCAAGAAGGTTATCCTTGCAATGGAGCATACCGCCAAGGGTAATCCTAAGATATTGAAAAAGTGCACGCTGCCTCTTACGGCCAAGGGTCAGGTGAATATGATTATCACCGAGATGGGTGTTATGGAAATCACACCCGATGGCATTGTCCTGACCGAGATCAATCCCGAGTTCAGCGTCGCCGACGTCCAGGCAGCCACCGAGGCTACCCTCATCATTTCCCCCAATCTGAAGGAAATCAAGTAATAGCTGTAATATTTGGATGAAGGGCTTTTGCCCTTCATCCTTTTTCAAAATCAAATGCAATGAAGAAAACATTCCTTCTTCTCTCGCTTTTGGTGCTGGCTGTGGCTGCCAAGGCTGGCCAACCGCCTTTGGTTCAGGCCGCACCGCCGCATATCGAGTTTAAATACTACGGTTTCTATGGTGTTGTGGACTATACGTTTATGACGAATTTCGCCAGCAAGCCGTATGTTACCATCGACCCGGAAACAGGAAGTGAAATCAGTATAACGGACAAGTACACCCTCAATGGCATCAGTGCTGTCGTCGGATGGCAGTGGCGCAAGGAGTCGGCTGTCGGAATCGGTTTTTCCTATTTCTATGATGCCAATGGCTCTTTTTCGCAGATTCCTGTCTTTGTGGAGTTTCGCAGCCATTTTCTGCGCAGCCGCATCACTCCGTTCACGGCGGTGCAGATGGGCTACAGCATTCCTTTCGGTTCGAAGAATGCCGATGTCGACTACACGCGCATCGAAGAGGGTGGCATCACGTTCGGCTTTTCGGCGGGTGGCCGTTTTGCCGTCTCGCAGAAGTTTGGAATCAACATTTATGCTGGCTATCAGCTCATTCAGAACAGAAGCGTGGAGCGTGGTTTCAACAGCGTCGCCGCTACGCGCCTGCCGGAGCTGTACCACAATGTTAAATTCGGCATCGGAGTCAATTTCTGATCGCGTGCCGCAATGGTGCCATAAAAGCTTGTAGTCTAAGTTAATAACCTCATCCCGATATGAATAAAAGAATCCTCGCAGTGGCATTGGCTCTTTTGGTTTTTGGTGTGGCCAATGCGCAAACAAAAAAAGGCAAGGCGGCAGAGGCCGCTTCGGTTGCCGATGAGTGGAACGACATTGAGGTCTTCGAGCAGCACAAACTCTATCCTCGAGCCAATGTCGTGTCCTATGGCAATGAAGACGATATAGAAAAAAACGGGTATACTGGGTCGCCATATTATGTCAGCCTGAACGGCGAATGGCGTATGATGTTGAAATCCAGCTTTGAGAGCAGACCTGCCAATATAGAGCAGAAAGACTTCTCGGCCAGCGGATGGCCTACGGTGACTGTGCCGTCGGCAAGGCTGACCGATGGCGGCAAGGTCGTTCAGTCGAAGAAAATCAACACTCCTTCGGATGTTTCAGGCAGCAACAATTGGGTTGCCACCTACTATAGGGAGTTTGATGTACCCAAGGCTTGGAAGGACTATAAGGCTTATCTGAATTTGCAGGCCAAATCGGCTTATTATGTTTGGGTCAATCAGGAGTATGTGGGATATAGCGAGGATTCCCGCGACCTGAGTGAGTTTGAGCTGACCAAGCACTTGAAGATCGGCAAGAAAAACAATATTGTCATACAGGTTGTCAGCACTTCGGACGGCTCTATGCTCGAATCGCAGTATGCCCGCAGCGTCAATGGCATTACATCGGATGTCTTCATCCTGCTCAAGCCTTTCGCCAACATTATGGATTACAAGTTGCAGGCCGACTACAATCCTGCCAACACAATGGGCTCGCTTTCGCTCAACATAGACGTCTTCAACGAGAGTAAAAAGGGACAGTATTATGTTGAATTCGAGGTTTGGGACCCCAAAGGCCATCAGGTCGAAAAGATGGGCAGGTGGACCGTATTTGACAAAAAGAACGAGGTGACGCTGAAAATGGAGCGCGAATTGGGCTCCGTTTTGCCGTGGACTGACGAAACGCCCAATATGTATACCCTGGTAATCAGGTTGCGTGATCAGAAAATGAATCTTGTTGAGACTGTGGGCTGCCGTTTCGGCTTCCGCACCGTCGAAATCAAGAACGGGCTTCTGACAGTCAATGGCTCGCCTGTCACGCTGCGAGGCACAATCTATTCATTCTTCGACTACAACGGAACTGGCATCCCGTCCGAAGAGCAGGTGCGTCACGACCTGCAGCTGATGAAGCAGTATAATATCAATGCTGTGCGCACTACGCTCTATTCGCCGGCCGCCCCCTATTTCTATGAAATGTGCGATGAATACGGACTTTATGTGGTCTGCGATGCCAACCTGCAGCCGTTTTCGACGCAAGCCAAGGCTGTGGCGACCGACAAGGCGTATATCAACTTGTTCATAACGAGGATGCAGAATATGTATGAGCGCCTCAAAAACCATCCATCCATCATCGCCTGGTCGTTGGGCGACGGTGTCGACAATGGTATTTGTATGGAGAATGCTTTCCGCACCATAAAGCAGAAAGACAAAACGCGCCCGGCAATTTTCTCGGGTGCAGGTTATTCGGAAAATACCGACATCATTGCGCCTAAATATATAGAATATGACGATTTGAAACTTTTTGCCGCCAAGCAGAGCCAGCCGCGCCCGCTGGTGATGGGTGCATTCGGCTCGGTTCAGGGCAACTCGTATGGCAATATCGAGCCCCTTTGGCAGCTTGTGCGTACAAGCAGTTCGTTGCAGGGCGGCTTTGCCGCATATTGGAATCCGTCGGACTATTTCGACGTTCAAAATCAAGTTGATGCCCATTCGACAGGACTTGTCGACAAGGAACGCAATGCGGTGCCTTATCTGGCCGAGCTGCGCAACATCTACCGCCCCTTTGAAGTCAAACTGGTCAATATCAGTCCCGACGCTGCCGAATTCAATGTCACCAACCTGCTGTCATTTCTGACGCTGAATGACTATATTCTTGAATATAAAATCTTCTCAAATCTTAAGAATCGTATTATAGAAGGTGAAGTCTCGGTGGCCTTGAAACCTGGCGAGTCCAAGAACTTCAAACTCAAAATACCTGCTCTCACGCTGTATGCCGGCGAGGAGCTCTTTATCCGATTCACCGTTCGCCAGCGCAAAGAAACGGTTGCCGTGCCGAAGGGTACGGACCTTGGCGTTGTCGAGTTCGGTCTTCCTATGAAGGAAGTCAAAAAAGAAAAACTGCCTGATTTTGACCGCGAAACATTGTACGTCAGTCAGGAAGACAATATGGTCAAGGTCTACAACGACAATATTGAGCTCAAATATGATATGGCCCGTGCGGATATCGTGTCCTATCGTTTTCAGGATCAGGAAATGATGCTTTCGGCACCGCAGATAAACTTTTGGCGTGCCGCTACCGACAACGACCGCGTCGACAAAAACGCCCTGCGTCTGTGGCGCAACCTTGGACCGCAGAGCCTCAAGCGCAATGTCGTTGCAACAAATTGCCGTAAAGTCGACGATAATACGGTTTGCATTGATGCAATGCTGCGCTATACCGCCAACGGAGATGCAGTCTATTTCGATGTTAAACAGTCTGTTGCAGTGCTGTTTACGGGCGATGTGATTATTGACAACGAGATTGTCGCCGCCGAGCAGGTGAAAACGCTGCCCAAGGTCGGCATCCAGATGTGTCTGCCCAAATCGCTCGACAGCGTGCGCTGGTTCGGCCTTGACAAGGAAACCTATCGCGACCGCCGCTCGGCTGGCGTGGTGGGGACCTACAAGTCGGCCGTTTCCGATATGTTCTATCTGTACGACAGACCCCAAGAGGCTGGCAACCGCTCCAATGTGCGCTGGGTTTCGGTAGAAAACGACGCTGTGGGCTTCTTCGTGGATATGCTCGACACCAACTTCAACTTCAGCATCTATCCGTATAGCGACAGAGATCTCTACGACAACGAGGATGCTACGGCAATGAAAGCGCGCGATTACTGGACGTTCAATGCCGACTACCGTCAGGCCGCCATTGGCAGTGCTTTGGCCTCGCAGCCGGTTTCGGATCGCGACCTCGTCAACGCCAAGCAGTACCATTTCCGCTTGCACTTGCGCGCCTACGACCCGTCGGAGTACAACCCTTACGACTTCTGCCGCGTTGAGTATCCGCAGATTGCCTCGAGTGTCCTGCCGATGCCGGTCATCAGCAAGGACCGCGACCGCTTCGACCAGCCGATGACCATCACAATAACCTCCGATGTACCCAAGGCTGAAATCCGCTACACCGTCGATGGCTCAACGCCCGACGCCAACTCGCCGCTCTACAAGAAACCATTCGTAATCAGCAACTCCACTTACGTGAAAGCCAAGGCTTTCAAGGCTGATGCCACGCCATCGTTCACCACAGTGAAGCGATACAACTTCGACTATATCGAGAGTGCCGCTTTCGTCAACAAGCCTAACACACCGTACAATTACAATCAGGAAACGATACTTTTTGACGGCGAGACGGGCGAAATCAGCGAATTGTCGCGTGGATGGCTCGGCTTCTCGGGCAACGACTTGAACGTCGTTTTTCAGCTCAGCAAGGCTATTGAACTCCAGCAGGTTGTGACGCGATTCGCTCACGTCCCCGATGCGTGGGCTTTCGCTCCGACGGCGGTGCAGGTCTATGTGTCGTCCGATGGCGTCAACTATTCGCCAGCCATTAACGCCAAACTCAACTATGCGCCTGAAGAGCAGTCGATGAATTCGCCCCAGCTGGTCACGCTTACGGTTGAGGTCAACCAGCCCGACGTCAAGTTTGTGCGCCTGGTGGCCAAAAACCTGGGCCGCATACCTGCCTGGCACAAAGCCAGAGGCCTGAAACCCTGGATAATGATCGACGAAGTGGAACTCGACGAGGTGATTCGCTGATGCCGATGGAGGCCGAAAACATCTATACCCGAACCGAAATGCTGCTGAGGCCCGAAGGCCTGCAGCGGCTGCGCAATGCGCACGTGCTCGTTGTGGGGCTTGGCGGCGTAGGCGGCTATGCGGCCGAAATGCTGGCCCGTGCCGGTGTGGGAAGGCTCACACTTGTCGATGGCGACGCAGTGTCGCCCAGCAACATAAACCGACAGATTGTTGCCTTGCATTCAACTGTGGGCCAGTCGAAAGCGGAGCTGTTTCGGGCTCGTATCCAGGACATCAATCCCGACTGCGAAGTGGAGGCCATCGACTGCTTCCTGCGCGACCAGGCCTTGAACGAACTTCTTGCGGCGCATCGCTACGACTATGTTGTCGATGCCATCGACACGCTTTCGCCAAAGGTCTTCCTCATCTATCAGTCGCACCAGCTGGGCCTGCCGGTGGTCAGCTCGATGGGCAGTGCCGGCAAACTGGACCCGGCGGCGGTACTGGTGGCCGATATCGACAAAAGCCACACCTGTCCGCTGGCTGCAATGGTCCGCAAGCGGCTCCACAAACTGGGTGTCCGAGATGGTGTAAAGGTGGTCTTTTCGACCGAAAAAGTGGCCGAACACGCGCAGATTGTCGATGCCGACGATGCCCCACGCTCCGAAATCCAGCAGACCAAGCGAACCACCATTGGCACGATTTCCTATCTGCCTCCGCTTTTTGGCTGCTATTGCGCCTCGGTCGTGATTCGCGATTTGGTCAACAATTCAAAATCTTGAAAAACAACTAAGAAACTGTTTTGATTTTATCCAATAAATCTGTTAAGCATAAGTCTGATGA
>R20__coassemble_305_pt1 | contig 38414 bp, 30 predicted proteins | sample R20__metabat2_low_PE_005 | metagenome-assembled genome bin R20 | reverse complement strand
AACGCTTTAATGACATCCTTTAGTATCCCTTCACATCACTTTTCAATTTACCCCAACTTTTTTCAGGATAATACAGCCTTGTCGATGTCGTCATGGTCGTCGTTCACCAGGATGCTCTCTTTCAGTATCAGCTCCACGCCTTCCTCCCCGATTCGCTTCCGGAACTCCACGAGCTCGGTCGGGGTGCACGGGGCACTCGTCTGTATCGACTGCTCCCCGCAGAAGTACTGGTAGTAGATGTTCTCCTGCCACTGCTCCACGACACTCTCGTCCGACACGTTGCGCACGTGTTTCAGTATCAGCAGCCCCACCATTCGACGAATCGGCTTGGCTGGACGTCCGTTGTTGGCGCAGTATAGACCCTTGAAGGACTCCTCAAAGACATTCCAGTCTATCTTGTTGGCCAATAGGTATAGCGGATGCTTCTGGTTCAGCTGCGACTCCAGGTCGAAGAACAGCGACTGCTGGTTGGTTCGGGGTGCGGGTTTTGTGTACATCGTTTTGCAAGTTTTTCGATGCAAAGATACGACTTTTTTGCAAACCACACAAGCATTTTAACAATTTATTTTATTAACAATCAGATTGTTGATTCTTTTTGAGGCTTGACTATTTAACTTCCACTTTAACTTCCTAAAAAAGCTACCCTACGTTTACTCCGGCGGTGACGAGCTGGCTTGGGGTGATGAGCACCAGGCGGCCGTCCTTGTCTTCGGCGCTGAGGATCATTCCCTGGCTTTCGACGCCTTTGAGCTTGCGCGGGGCGAAGTTGGCGATGAAGCAGACCTGCATTCCGACGAGCTTCTCGGGCTCGGGATAGAATTTGGCGATGCCGCTGACGATGGTGCGGCCGCCCATTCCGTCGTCAATCTTGAACTGGAGCAGCTTGTCGGCCTTGGGCACCTTGCTGCATTCGAGGACGGTGCCGACGCGGATGTCGACCTTGCCGAAGTCGTCGAAGGCCACGGTGGGTTTGACGGCGGCGGGCTGCCAGGCGTTGAGCTCGTTCTGACGCTTGGTTTCGAGCAGGCGGTTGACTTGTGCTTCGATGGCGGCATCCTCGATTTTCTCGAAGAGCAGTTCGGGCTGCTCGAGCTGTGTGCCTTCGGCGAGGAGGTCGGCGCGGCCGGCGTCGCGCCAGCCGAGGGCCTGCAGGTTGAGCATACGGTGCATCTTGTCGGCCGTGAAGGGGATGAAGGGGGCGCAGACGACGGCGAGGTTGGCGCAGATCTGCAGCGCCAGGTTGAGGACCGTGGCGGTGCGCTCGGGGTCGGTCTTGAAGAGCTTCCAAGGCTCGGTCTCGGTGAGGTACTTGTTGCCGAGGCGGGCCAGGTTCATCATCTCGGCGAGTGCTTCGCGGAAGCGGTAGGTCTCGATGCTGCGGCCTATACGCTCGGGGAAGGTGGCCAATTCGCGGATAACATCGTTCTCCGTTTGCTGTTCTCCGTTCTCCGTTCTTTTCGGTACGCGTCCTTCGAAGAACTTGTGGGTCAGCACGACGGTGCGGTTGACGAAGTTACCGAGGATGGCGACGAGCTCGGAGTTGTTCTTGAGCTGGAAGTCTTTCCAGGTGAAGTCGTTGTCCTTGGTTTCGGGTGCGTTGCTGCAGAGGGTGTAGCGCAGCACGTCCTGCTTGCCGGGGAAGTCTTTCAGATATTCGTGCAGCCATACGGCCCAGTTGCGGCTGGTGCTGATCTTGTCGCCCTCGAGGTTGAGGAACTCGTTGGCGGGCACGTTGTCGGGCAGGATGTAGCTGCCGTCGGCGTGGAGCATCGAGGGGAAGATGATGCAGTGGAAGACGATGTTGTCTTTGCCGATGAAGTGTACGAGCTTGGTGTCCTGCGATTTCCACCATTTCTCCCAGTCGTCGCCCTTGAGCTGCTTGGTGAAGGAGATGTAGCCGATGGGCGCGTCGAACCATACGTAGAGCACCTTGCCGTCGGCGCCTTGGATGGGCACTTTGACGCCCCAGTCGAGGTCGCGCGTGACGGCGCGGGGCTGCAGGCCGGCGTCGATCCACGACTTGCACTGGCCGTAGACGTTGGTCTTCCAGTCGTCGCGGTGGCTTTCGAGTATCCACTGGCGCAGCCAGGGCTCGTCCTGATCGAGGGGCAGGAACCAGTGCTTGGTTTCTTTCAGCACCGGCTTGGCGCCGCTGAGGGCGGATTTGGGGTTGATGAGGTCGGTGGCGTTGAGGCTGGTGCCGCAGGCTTCGCACTGGTCGCCGTAGGCGTGCTCGTTGCCGCAATGGGGGCAGGTGCCGGTGATGTAGCGGTCGGCGAGGAACTGGTGGGCCTCTTCGTCGTAGTATTGCATCGAGGTCTTCTCGACGAACTTGCCTTCTTTATAAAGCTTTTCGAAGTATGCCGCTGCGGTCTCGTGGTGCTCGGGGCTGCTGGTGCGGCTGTAGATGTCGAACGAGATGCCGAGCTCGGCGAAGGAGTCTTTGATGATCTTGTGGTAGCGGTCGACGATGTCCTGTGGCGTGACGCCCTCTTTGCGGGCCTTGATGGTGATGGGCACGCCGTGCTCGTCGCTGCCGCCGATGAACATAACGTCCTCGCCCTGGGCGCGCAGGTAGCGCACGTAGATGTCGGCCGGGACATAGACGCCGGCGAGGTGTCCGATGTGGACGGGGCCGTTGGCGTAGGGCAGGGCGGAGGTTACGGTGTAGCGTTTGAATTTTTGGTCTTTCTCGGTGTAGGTCATATATTTATGTTTTTTTGATTTCGTTTTTCAGTGGTTATCCCAGTTTTGCGAGCAGTTCTGCTTTCTCTTTTCTCAGTTTTGCGAGCTGGCCTTCGATGAAGTCTTCGCTGTATTTGCTGTCGCTGAAGCCGTTGCCGCGGGCTATGTACTCGGGGCTGTCGAGGTCGCTGTCGAGTTCTTCGTAGTTGGCGATGGCGCGGTCCAGTTTCTCAATTTGATCTAATATTTCGTTGCGGGGGGTCATTGGTTCTTTTTGTTAGGCGGGTTAGGCGGATTAGGCGGATTAGGCAGGTTAGGCGGATTAGGCAGATTATTTGTATCTGAAGTTAAAGTTAAAGTTAAGGTTATGGTTAAAGTTCTAGTTTGATATCAAGGTGAATATCAAATCCGTGGCCTTGGACGTCGAGGCTTTTGGGTGAGGCGTTGAGGCCGGAGGCGTAGATGCGATGGCGCGGGGCTTTGCTGTCCCACACCACTTCTATCTCCATAGAATAGGGGTCGTAGCGAGTTATGAAGCCGCCTTCGACCTTCCACCGCACTTCGCTGACGCCATCTTTGTCGATATAGAATAGGCGCGGGTTGGCTGGGTCGTTGGTGATGACTGGCGTTTCGCCGGCTATCCCCTTGAAGAAGAAGGTGGTCATACGGCTGCGGATGAGGGCCACGTTCTGTGGGTTCCAGGTGCCGTCGGAGTGGCGCTGCAGCGAGTGGCCCTCGCCGGGGAAGGTGTGGATTTCGCTGACGAGGCCGAGTTCGCGGGCGCGCTTGTCGATGGGCAGCGAGCCGTACATACGGTCGAACATACGTTTGCCGAGCTTGATGCTCATATCGTTGAAGGGGTAGCCGTTGTCGTAGGGCACCACCTGGTCGGCGTCGCCGTGGAAGGAGATGATGTCGGTATGGCTGTTTTTCAGCATATTGAGGCTTGTGACGGCACCCCACATATTGGCCAGGGCCTTGATGTGGAAGGTGGCGCGGCTGCTGTTGCCGCTGGCGTTGATGGCGCCGAGGTCGCGCCAACGGCGGTTGTTGACGTACTTGGGCCGGTCATCGTCGCGCATAAAGGCCAGATTGAGGGCTGTGATGGCTCCTGCGCTGGCACCGCCGACGAAGATGAGGCTGGTGTCGATGCCGTAGGTGCCGGCGTGGTCGACGAGGTAACGCATAGCGGCGTGGGCATCCTGAAGGGCCATATAGCCAGTGCGCGCGATTTCGCCTTTGGAGGGCAGGAAGCCGAGACGGTAGTTGATGCTTACGGCGACGTAGCCCATCGAGGCGAAGTGGCGGCAGAGGGTCGACATCAGGCTGTCGCGCTTGTCGCCGACATAGAACCCGCCACCGTGGATGAGCATCAACAGGGGGAGTTTGTGTTCTTCAACGTTTTTGTAGTCAGGCTGATAGAGATCCATACGGAGCGACTGCGTGGTGCGGACGATGCTGTTGAAGATGCCGTCGGAGAGGATTTCGAGGTAGCTCATCTCTTCGGTGCCGGGCATCGTGCACCAGTAGCCGAGTGCCTGACCGTATTCGACGTCGCGTGTGACCTTGACGTTGCAGTGGGGGATGCAGTAGGTGGAGTCGTTGACGAGCTGGAATTCGGGTTCCTGATAGAGGTAGACGATGGCTTCCTGGCGCTGTTTTTTCCAGTGGGCGTCGCGGGTGAATTCTTTGCGCTCGACGCAGTCGCTGCCTGCAACGAGCTGATAGTAATGTCCTTTGAGTTGTCCGTCGTCGATGCTGTCGACAACGACGAAGCAGGTGTCGTGACCGACGATGACCTTGTAGAGTACGCCTGTGTCGGGCGTGTAGTCGCCTTCGAGGATGTAGGGCAGCTCGGGGATGTCGGTGGCCGTCTGGCGTGCATCGCCGCTGGTGTCGGTGACCGAGTGCTTGCAGCCCGCAAGGAGCAGGAGAAGGGCGAGGGACAGTAGTTTTAGTGAAGTGGGCATAGGGATTCTTTTAGGCTGTTTAGGCAAATTGGGCGAATTAGGTGGGTGTTTAATTTCAATAGTTGATTATGAGGGTTGCGCTGACGTTCCAGTGGCTGAAGCCGCCTTCCATAGGTTTGCCTTGTGGGATGGCGATGGTGAGGGTGTGGTTGCCGGGTTTAAGGCCGCTGAGGTCGAAATAGACGGGCTGCGTGGCTGTTCCGGGGCACCAGCCGCTGCGGCTCAGGTCGCTGCTGGAGAGGCCGTTCCAGAAGTTGCCGCTGACGGGGTTCCACTCGCGGTAGCGGCCGCAGTCGCAACGCCAGGGGGTGTGGCTGAAACGCTTTTGGCCGTCGATGAAGATTTCGTTTTCCTTGGGGTTGAACTCGTCACCACCGCCCCAGCCGCCGTGGCCGGTGCTGATGTAGCGCAGTGTGGTATGCTGGTTGCTGTCGGCGACCCAGAAGCTGACGGTCAGGCTGTCGGTGCCGAAGATGCGGCCATAGTTCTGACCGGCCATCTCGAGGACGTTGCAGGTGTTGACAAGCGGCTCGACGGTGTGCTTGCCGTTGGATTCGAGTGTCCACTCATAATCATTGGGATAGGATTTGATGTCGAGGCTGACGATGTGTCCGCCACCGTCGTAGTTGCCAATGAAACAGCCTATCCACACTTCGCCTTCGAGCAGTGGTTTTAGGTCGGTAACTTCTTGTTTGTAAAAGGTTTCATCATTCCATTCCAAGCCGTCGATGCGGACACGGTCGTTGAATTTGCCAACGCCGAAGGGGGTGAAGAAACGCATCAGTTCCACGGGTGGGTAATAAGGGCCAGGGTTGAAACTGCTGGTGGGTTGATAATAAGCGGTGTATTTTCGCATCTGACTGATTCCTGGAACGATACCCTGATAGCGTTCGCCGTTTTTGCCTGTGACAGTGGGCAGCGAATCGGGATGGTAGAGGATGGCGTCAAGGAATGTGGGATGCATTTTTCCTGCGTTGGGAATGACGAAGACACTGCCGGTACGGTCGTATGCGTCGCCGTTGCTGCGCTGGCGCAGCTCGACGAAGGTCTGGTAGTGTGCAGGCAGCTTTGGCAGTTTTATGCGCTTCAGAATCAGCGTGCCGCCGGCGTAGTGGAGCGTTGTGTCGAAGGGTATGTCGGTGAGTGTGGGCTTCTCTTTGCCCCAGCAGATCTGCTCGTCTTCGAAGACGTGGGTGGTTATGACCATCCGTTCGCGCTTGATATTGCTTATCTCGCGGCCTGTTTTGCGGATGCCGCTGGGCTGCAGTAGTTTGGAGTCAATATTTTTATCAGAAATGATGTCGCCGAGTTCAATCTGAACAAGTCCGTTGCGTATCATCTGCTTGAGCGTGCCCTTGAATTTTCTGTAGTAGGGCAGGGGGTTGATATTGGCTTTGCTTTTGGTGCTGAAGAGCAGTTCGATGCGGTTGCTGTTGATGCTGGTAACGTAGCGTGTAGTCTTGGAATCAACGATTTGCGTGTCCCATTTGATGTCGTTGCGCGATTGGGTAGAGACGGCGCAGTAGGTGCTGTCGGGATAGCGATAGTGGTAGTAGATGCTGTCGTTGGATTGGTCGACCAGGGTCCATTCGTCGGCGAAGCCGGGGATGGGGTTTTTCACTGTGTTGATTTGGCGTATAATGAGTTTATTTGCGACCTGCGTGACAGTCATTTTTGAGGTGTCGCGGTGGTCGCTGTCGTATTCATAGCTGTTGTAGTTATATACCGTCGCGACTCTTTGCGCGCGTGCGGGAATAATAAAAAAGAGCAAAAATACACTCAATATGAAAAAGATACGTTTCATTGGCCGATGGATATACAATCTACAAAGATACAAAACAAAAGCGGAACGGCAAAATTTATTTTTTGCTGTTCCGCTTTGGTAAGCTAAGCGAGGGGATTGTTTATTCGGCTTTTGCCTCTTCGGTCTGCTCTGCGTTGGCTTCTTTGTTCGGGTCTTCGAGGTCGACTTTGCCGGCGTTGTTCAGCAGGTTGTACCACAGCAGCACTTTCTTGACGTCGCTGGCGTGGACGTGCTCGGTGTCGTAGTTGGGCAGCACCTCTTTGAAGTAGGCGAAGAGGTCGGCGTTGGCGGTTTTCTTGATGTCGAAGGTGATGCTTTTGCCTTCTTCTTTGCGGAAGATGTTCTGGAACACTTCAAGAAGGGGTTTCTCTTCGTCGGTGGTGAAGATGCTGATTTCGCTCAACGAGCTGATTCTATCTGATTTAAATACGGGGCAACGGCGTTTGTCGGCCAGCGACTCGACGATGGCTCCGCTCTTGGTTTGCGATACGAGTTCGTAAATGTCCGGTTTGCCGGAAACTACTAAGATTTTACTTAAGTCCATTGTTTCTGTTTTGTGTGTGATGATTTAATGCGTTTGTAACGATGTTTGTCGTCAAAAATTATTTTGCGGTTAGAAATTAAGAATTTTTAGAATCTTTTTTGTGGAAATCAATGAGGCCGTCGATGGGGTCGGCGACGACGGTGCCGACCTCTATACCATAGTCTGTCAGTGTCTTTCTAAGTCCCGCTTCTATGGCCTTTGCGAAGCCGCCAACGATGTCGATGTGGCAGCAATGGGTTTGCATTATCAGGTCGCCGAGCCGGGCACTATGCCATTGGTCTACAACATACCAGATGTTGTTTTCGCGTTCCATCAGGTCGATGTGGTCTGTGGCGAAGCGGGCCAATGATGCCAGAAATCTGTTGGCATTGGGCTTGTTGTAGATTCGGTCAATCCACTCTTCGTAGTTGTAGGGATAGGCTTCGTGGAACAGGGTGGCTATGTCTTCGGGCATCTTGCCGGTCAGGTAGTCGGTCAGCAGCATACGGCCCATATAGTTTGCCGACCCTTCGTCGCCAAGGATGTAGCCTAAACTGACTGACTTGGCAGCAATCTTCTCGCCATCGTAGTAGCAGACATTGCTCCCGGTTCCCAGAATTCCTACCAGTGTGGCTTTATTGTCGCTAACGGCGCGGCAGGCACCAAGCATATCGGTTTCGACAGTGACCTGTGTGGCGCTGAACTCTTTTTCAAGTAGTTTCTGCATCCGGCTTTGCTGCAATATGTTGCCGCAACCGGCGCCATAAAAATAAATTCGGGATGGGTTGTCGCTGGCAAAGAGATTCTTGCGTACGGTCTGGCAAACGTTCTGCACCTGTTCGTCTGTTACGAACAAGGGATTGAGGCCTTCGGTAACTATCTTGGTACCAGTCTCTACCACGGCCCAGGTGGTCTTGGTGCTTCCGCTGTCGGCGACAAGAATCATATTATGCCGATAATGTCGTTGATGTCGTTGATTCTATGACGCTTGCAGTAGTCTTCGAGGCCGTCGATGATTTTCATCGTCACTGCAGGGTCGATGAAGTTGGCGGTGCCTACCTGCACGGCTTTAGCTCCGGCCATCAGGAATTCAAGTGCATCGGCAGCCGAAGCGATGCCACCCAGACCGATGACGGGGATGCTGACAGTGTGTGCCACTTGCCATACCATTCTGACAGCCACAGGTTTGACGGCAGGACCCGACAGGCCGCCAGTGATGGTGCTGAGGTAGGGACGCTGCTTCTCGACATCGATGGCCATTCCCAGCAGGGTGTTGATGAGGCTTACGCTGTCGGCGCCGGCGCCTTCGACGGCTTTGGCAATCTCGACGATGTTGGTGACGTTGGGAGTGAGCTTTACTATCAGTGTTTTATGATAGATTTTGCGCACCTCGCTGACTACCTGCGCTGCCATTTCGGGGTTGACGCCAAAGCCCATACCGCCCTTCTTGACATTGGGGCAGCTGATGTTTAGCTCGATGGCTGGTATGTTGTCTAATTCGTCAACCATTGCCGCCGTCTTGCAGTATTCTTCAATAGAAGAGCCACTGACGTTGACAATGATATTTGTGTCTAAATCCTTGATTCTATGATATACTTCTTTGCAGAAGGTCTCTACTCCGACATTTTGAAGTCCCACGGCGTTGAGCATTCCCGACGGCGTTTCGGCCATACGAGGGTAGGGGTTGCCCTGGCGGCGTTCGCCGGTGGTGCCCTTTACTATTATTCCGCCCAGCCGGTTGAGGTCGACGAAGTCGGCAAACTCCTCGCCATAACCGAATGTGCCCGAGGCGGTCATTACGGGGTTTTTAAGGGTAAGGTTATGTATCTTGGTTTCAAGCATATCTGTTATTTGTTTATCCAGTTAGTAAGACGTTTTGCATTGAACACGGGGCCCTCTTTGCAGACGCATTTGTGTCCCTCGTCGCTGTCGACGACGCAGCAGAGGCAGGCTCCGATGCCGCAGGCCATCATATTTTCGAGCGACACTTCGCATTCGATGTTGTTCTGCATCGCAAAGCGTGCTACGGCCTTCATCATCGGCGTGGGTCCGCAGGTATAGATGCGGTCGTAAGTATTTGTGAACAAACTATGTTGCGTTACCATTCCCTTTTCACCAAGTGAGCCGTCCTCGGTGGCAAAACCCACGGTTCCGTATGGCTCGAATTCTTTTTGCACGGGAATGAGGTTTGCGGTTCGTCCACCAAGGAGTATGGTCGGGCGTATATCTTTGGAAGCAAAGCATTTGCTGAGGTGGAGCAGAGGCGCAATACCGGCACCGCCACCTACGAGCAGAACGTTTTTGCCTTCAAGGCTGAAGCCGTGTCCAAGAGGATAAACGAGGTTGAGCTTATCGCCGACATTGAGCGCAGCCAGCGTCCGCGTGCCTTTGCCGACGACCTGAACTAACAACGTAAGTGTGTTGTTCTCAGTGTCTACGTCGTGTATCGAAATGGGTCGGCGCAGCATAACCTGCTTGTTGCCTGGCACGTCGACCTCGACAAACTGGCCTGGTTCGATTTCGGGCAGTCGTTCAGGATGCTGGAGCACAAGCGAGAAATACATTTCGTTGTAAACCTGCTTGCCGACAATAGTAAAATCAGTGATATACTTTCTCATAATTAATGTGTTGTATGCAGAGAAGCATTTGTTGTTCTGGGTGCAAAGATACGTAAAACTTTTGGATAAAGAATGCCGTCAGTGTTCGACTCTGCGTATCTCTTTCAGCCTGTGTGTATAAATGTTGAGGCCGGCATTGAAAATGCCTGTCTCGTCGAGACGGTCTTGTCGCACCAATCCCGAAGCGTGGATTATGCTGCCGTCGCCAGTGACGATGCCTACGTGAACGATGCGTCCCTCGTCGTTTGCAAAAAAAGCCAGGTCGCCAGCCGTTGATTCTATGGGTTTTATCTCATTTCCGCATTGCGCTTGCTGCGAAGCGTCGCGAGGCAGGTCGATGCCGCAAATCTTGTAGGTCACCTGCACAAGTCCCGAGCAGTCGATGCCCATACTGGTTCGGCCACCCCATAGGTATGGCGCTCCAAGGAATTGACTTGCAATGGCTACAGGCTCCCTTTTGGTGGCTTCAGTGTAATCTTGCGGCATCCATTCCCTCTTGCAGTATGCTCCAGCGGGAATCAGTGTAGGTATGCCGTCAATTATTGCCTTACTGTTACGGTATGCTATATGGTCTGGATGCGCGAAAGTCTTGCTATCAGACAGTTGCTTGTCGCTGACCCATCCTTCGTATCCGTCGAATACTGACCGTACACGATTCCATTCGGGCACCTGTTCCAATACTTCAACGGCATCGCCCAATAGCAGTTGGTTCACCATTTCCGACCTATGGCTTGCATTGGCACGCATAGGCACCGCAGACAGAAAACAGTACTTAATAGTCATAAAACAAACTTGTTATAGTTTTCCCAGCTCTACAGAACGCGTGACGCGTTCCAGCAGGTTGTCCTCCTTGTTGTGCTTGGGGTCGAAGCGTTCCTTCATATTGAATCCGAACATTCGGGCGAAAGTGTTATAGAACGAGGCCCTGAACTTGCCACGCAGATCTGCGACAAGGGCGTATGACGTGTTGCCCGTCTCGCGGTCTACCAGTTTCAGCAGCACTTTCCCCTGCGAAAACGTCAACTTCTCCAGGTCTTCGTAGAAGTCGTCCAAAACCTCCTGCTCTACCTGTTTCACGTATTCCTTCTGTTTCTTTGGGCTCATTCCGGCCATCTCTTTCTCCAGTTCCTGCAGGCGCTTGCGGGCTTCTTTGGCATAGGGAAGCACCTTTTTTACATTGCGTATAAGCTTTTGGTTCTTACGGATTTCCTTTTCCGTAAGCAATGCCCATTTGCGGGCAATGACGATAGGCTTCAGATGTACCAGCGGAATGGTGTCGCCGTCAACTATCGATGCGTAGCTCAGAACCTTGTTGGTCCCGTGATTCTCCTGGGCATTGAGTGTCGGGCATCCGAATCCGAGCAATGCGAGAACCGTTGTGAGCATTATTTTTTTCAGCCTGTACATCTTCAAATATTTCCAACAATAACTCAAAAAGATTTTTTTTCGTATCTTTGCAAAGATAAACAAATGTTAAATATTAGTTAAAAATATTGTTGTTTAAATAATTATACTTTTCAGAAGCAAATTTTTTGTTTTGAGCTTCCTCTTGATAGGAGAATTGCAGTATGGCAAAATCAATACAAGACAACAATCATCTCTACAATTTTTTAAGCCCTTTGGTCCAGTTTGGCACACGCTGCCACTACCAGCGGTTCGATGTCCACGGCCTTGACAATCTGCCCACTGACGGGGCCTATATCATTGCCCCCTGCCATCAGCAGGCTCTGATGGAGCCTCTGGCGGTGCTCAATTTCGCGCCCAAGCCGCCGGTCTTTCTGGCTCGCGCCGACATTTTCGAGAAACCCGTCTTCCGGGCCATTCTGACTTTCCTCAAGATTCTGCCCGTCTATCGCATCCGTGACGGACAGAGCAACCTTACCAAGAACAACGACATTTTCGACCGTTCGCGCGACGTATTGCTCGACGGTTTCCCGCTTTGCCTGATGGCTGAAGGGCGCCACAACGACCGTCACCATCTGCTGCCGATGGGCAAGGGTATGTTCCGCATCGCAGGCGAAACGCAGCTCAAGCTCGGCGACCACCCTCTTTACATCGTCCCGACGGGCATCGATTTCGACGAGTACGAGCGACCCTACAGCAACCTCGTTGTAAATATCGGCAAACCCATTCCCGTCCAGCCTTTTATGAAGGATTTCCGCGACAACGAACCGCTGGCACTCAACGAGATGCGTACAGCACTTGCGTCGGCTCTCAGTCCGCTGATGCACGACATACGCTGCGAAGAGCACTACGACGAGATCTTCACGCTCTGCAATGTGCTCAACCGTGTTGTCCGCCAGCGCGACGGCCTCTCCAACTCGGCTTGGAACCGTTTCCGGGTGCGGCAGAAAATCTCGCTCGAACTCGACCGCCGTGCCGCGCAGGGTGGCGACGGCTTCGATGCCCTTATGGCCGACACTCGCTGCTACCAGCAGCAATGCCGCCAGATGCACGTGCGCGAGCGTGCCGTGCCCGACCACTGGAGCCTGCCGCTTACGCTGCTGGCCCTGCTGCCCGTCGTGCTGCTTGCTGCCGGCGTGTGCTGCATCCCTGCCGTCAGGTGGCTGTTCCTTTTCTGGCTGGTGTGCTATCCCATCCCCTTCTTGCCGACCCATCTCATAATACGGCGACTCATAGCCGACAGCCAGTTCCGCAGCTCGGTGAACTTCGGCATACGGTTCATCCTGTCAATAATTTACGCCTTTGTAATCGGTATTCTGATGGCCTGCAATGGCGGTATGTGGATGAGCCGCCTGGCCGACCTTGGTGCCTGGTGGGGGCTTATTGCCGTGGGCGTTGTCCATCTGGGTGCCCTCCTGGCAGGTCCTACGGTCAACGCGCTCAAAGCCATAGGCCGCAACTTGCGCTATTGGTGGCTGTGCGCCGTCAAAAGCCGCAAGATGAAAGCCCTCGTCGAGAGCTATAGCAAGCTTGTCGCCTCATTCTAAAAAGATTGGCTCTTCGTCGCTTGCTTCTGGCGTGGTGTAGTGGAATTCGGTTTCGGGGAACAGTTCCTTGAGTTGCTCGATGCCGTCGGCCACCTCGTTCCAGCGGCCCCAGCAGTGCATAGGGTAGAAGTGGCCCGTGCGCACCTGCTGCAGCCATTGGCAGGCTCCGCGCAGCATTTCGCTGCCCAGACGCGGGTCGACGGGAAACATAGCATAGTCCACCGACTTGCTTATCGCCCTCACTTCGCGCAGGTTGGACAGGAACATACCCTCCATCTCGTCCAGCGAGCAGCGTATGTGTTCCTCGTCGTTCTCGGGGAAATACCAGTTGTTGTTGTCGCCGGCGTGGTAGATGGTGGTGCCGTCGGGCAGTGTCACCAGCGATGCGATGCCCACATCGGTCGAACGCAGCGCGTTGAGGTGCAGCAGTTCATCCTCATAGAAGTCCGCCGGACGCAGCACTGCCGTGGCCACAGGCGGCTTGATGCGGCGCCGTTTCGAAGTGTCGTAGGACACCAGCAGGCGCGCTCCCGCAAATTCGGTGATTTCCGGGTTGAAATGGTCCTCGTGGAAGTGCGATACGATAAAGTACAATTGCTTGTCGCTCAGCGTGTCGATAAGGGCGTGCAGCCGCATATTGCGGCTGTCCTTCCAGTAGTCGTAGACCAGCAGGGCCTCGTCGGTTTCGACGGCGAAGCAGCTATGATAGATGTAATGGACATTAATCACTTCGTGTCAATCCTCCTTTTTGCCGCCTATGGCTTCTGAAACGTTGATGACATAGTCGCCCAGTTTCTCGTACAGGGCGTAAAGGCCGCTGTAGGCGTTGCCGATGGCGTAGTCGTAGATGCCAAGTTTCAGGGCATCAAGGTGCTGCGCCCGCAGCAGGTCGCGGTAGGCGTTGATGTCGTGCTCGGCGGCGTAGGCGGCATCAAGGTCTATGTTGTCGTAGTCTTTCAAGTTGCGGTCCATAATGTCGAGGGCGTTCTGCACCAGCTCGCTCATATGCGTCAGGTTGGCGTTCAGGCTGGCGTCGAAGTGTACGGCGTCCTCGCGTTTGCTCTTGCGCGTCATAGCGATCTGGAACACAGCGTCGCCAATGCTCTCAAGGTTGTCGATGATGCGCAGCATCGTGCTGATGCGCTCCGAGGTGTGCTGGCTGACGTCGCCGCTGCCCACGCGGGTAAGGAACTTGGTGATTTCCTGCTCCATACGGTCGGTTATGCCCTCATATTTCGCTATGCGCTGCATTATTGCCTCGAATTCGTCCTCGTTTTTGGCCGTGCGCAGGCCGGGCAGGAAGGTGTACATACGCAGCACGCGCTGCGAGAAGACCTCGATCTCGCTCTTGGCCGACTGCAGGTTCAGCTCGGCGGTGCTCAACAGGTTGGGCTCCAGATAGGTGAGGCGGAATTCCTCCTCGCCGTCCTCTTCCTTCTCGGGTACAAGCCATTCCACAATTTTCACTATCTGCGGGATGAAGAAGGCAAGGATGATGGTGGTCACCACGTTGAACAGCGTGTGGAAGACCGTGATGGCCAGCGGAATAAGCGGAATGTTGGGCAGCAGTGCGTCAAGCCACTCGCTGACGGCCATCACCGCGTTGCAGATGGGGTAGAAGGGGATAAGGAATATGATGGCTCCGGCCACGTTGAACACCAGGTGCGCACGGGCGGTGCGCTTGCCGGTGGTGCCGGTGGTCATTGCCACCACCTGCGCCGTCAGGGTGGTGCCCAGGTTCTGCCCTATCACCAGCGCCATCGACGTGGGGAAATCGATCCATCCCTGGCTGGCCATCAGCAGTATGACGGCAGTCATTGCCGACGACGTCTGCAGGATGATGCACAGTATGGCACCAACGACGATGAAAAGCAGTATCGACCAGTAGCCCCACTGCCCCCACGAGGCTATGGTGTGGGCCACATTCTCGTTCAGCGGCGGCACCGAGTCGCCCATCAGGCCCAGACCCAAAATCAGCAGCGAAAGGCCCATAATGGTCTGGCCAAGGTACTGCATCTTGCTCTTTTTGCTGAAGATAAAGAACAGGCTTATGGCCGCGATGACCATAGGCATAAAGGGCACAGCCTCTTCGGCGCCGCTGCCGCCCAGGCCGAAGATGGTGATGATCCACGCCGTGACGGTGGTGCCTATGTTGGCACCCATCACCACAGCGATGGCTCCGGCCAACGTCAGCAGGCCCGCGCCGGCAAAGCCCACGGCCATAACCGTCGTTGCCGTCGAGCTCTGTATGATTGCCGTGACGCCAGTGCCGGCCAGGATGCCGCTCAACGGCTTGCCGGTAATCCGCGTGAGGATGTGGCGCAGCTTCGAACCTGCGTATTTCTGAAGGCCTTCGCTCATCAGCTTCATAGCAAACAAAAAGATTGCCAGTGCGCCTGCAAGGTCCAAAATGATGACAGCTATATCCCAAAAATTCATATTCAAGATGTTGATTTGATTGTATATACCGTGCTTCCCGCCTGCTTGGGGGAATATGCAAAGTTACACATTTCCCCGTAATCGCGGCCGAAAAATGCTAAAATTTTGTTAAAATTAATATTCCCCGTCCGCTATTTTTGGCTGCCGTCCGGATCCGATGCCGCTTTCCTGTGCCGCAAAAGCCGCGAAAGACTCCTTTAGTGGGTCGGAATTTTAACATTTCGGCCGTCGAAAAAAAGTAAAAAAAACCGCAAAAAACGGCCAAAAATCGCATTTTGCAACCCGTTGATTCTCAAGACCAATTTCCTATCAAAGTTCACCTAAATTCTTACCATATTTTTACCATATTTCCGTATGGTGGACTTTGACTGGGCTGTGGCAAATGTTAAAATGGTTTTTCGCCCCGCGAAGGGCGTGCTGGCCCCTGCGGGGTGGAAATAAAACGAAGGCGCAGGCCGTGGCCTGCGCCTTCGTTTCGAAGCCTGTGTGCCGGGCTGGGCCCAGCACGGTGCTGTCAGGCTTTTTTCTTGGCCGCCTTGCGGCCTTTTGCGCCCTTGGCGGCTTTGCTGCCGCTGGCTCGGCCGCCCTTGGCGGGCTTTGCTGCCTTGTGGGCTTTGTCGTTGCGTGCCGCCTTGCCGCCCTTGTGGGCTTTGGCGCTGCGGTCGGTGTCGGGGACTGCCGGATTGTCGTCGTTTTCAACCAATTCGAAGTCGATCAGCTTCTTCATCATATCGACGTTCTTGACGCGTATGCGCACGGGGTCGCCCAGCTTGTAGCATTTGCCGTAGCGGCGGCCGATGACCTGGTAGTTGTCCTCGTCGAGCATATAGTAGTCGCCCTTCAGCGAGCCGATGGCTATCATACCCTCGCACTTGTTGCCCTCGATTTCGGCATAGATGCCCCACTTGCTGACGCCCGATATGTTGGCGTCGAACACCTGTCCCAGCTTGTCGCTCAGGTATTCGGCCTGCTTGTACTTGACGCTGGCGCGCTCGGCGTCGGCGGCGCGTTTCTCCATCAGCGAGCAGTGCTTGCAGTATTCCTCGTATTCGTCGGCGCTGACGCTGTTGCCGCCGTCGAGGTAGCGCTCCAGCAGGCGGTGCACCATCAGGTCGGGATAGCGGCGTATGGGCGACGTGAAGTGGGTGTAGAAGGGGAATGCCAGGCCGTAGTGGCCGATGTTCTGGGTCGAATAGTAGGCTTTGGACATCGTGCGGATGGCGATGTTGTCGATCATATACTCTTCGCCGCGGCCAGCAATCTGCTCGAACAGACGGTTGTACGAGTCGGCCAGGGCCTTGCGGCTGTTCACCTTCATACGGAAGCCCAGTTTGGTGACAAACTCGACGAAGGTGTTGAGCTTCTCGGGGTTGGGCTCGTCGTGTACACGATAGACGAACGTCTTGGCGCGTTCGGCTTTCTCGCCCTTGGCGGGCTTGGCGCGCTTGCCTACGCTTTCGGCCACGTTGCGGTTGGCCAGCAGCATAAATTCCTCGATCAACCAGTTGGCCTCTTTCTGCTCCTTGATGTAGACGCCGATGGGCTTGGCGTTCTCGTCGAGCTGGAATTTCACCTCCTGGCTTTCGAAGTTGATGGCTCCTTCCTTGTAGCGTGCGTCGCGCAGGATGGTGGCCAGCTGGTGCAGCTTCAGCATTGCGTCGTTCAGCAGGCTTTCGGTTTCCTGCTTTCCGCTTTCCGCTTTCCGCTTTCCGCTTTCAATTATCTCCTGCGCCTCCTCGTAGCAGTAGCGGCGGTCGCTGTTGATGACGGTCTTGCCAAACCAGCGGTCGAGCACCTCGGCGCGGTCGTTCATCTCGAAGACGGCGCTGAAGCAGAGCTTGTCCTCGCCGGGGCGCAGCGAGCAGACGCCGTTGCAGAGCCGCTCGGGCAGCATCGGGATGGTGCGGTCGACGAGGTAGACACTGGTGCCGCGGTCGTAGGCCTCGCGGTCGATGGTGCTGCCGGGCTTGACGTAGTGCGACACGTCGGCAATGTGGACGCCCACTTCGTAGTTGCCGTTTTTCAGCTGCTTGAACGACAGGGCGTCGTCGAAGTCCTTGGCGTCGGCGGGGTCGATGGTGAAGGTCAGCGTCTGGCGAAAGTCGCGGCGGCCTTCGAGGTCTTTCTTGCCAGGGGCTTTGATTTTCTCGGCTTCACTTTCGGCCTCGGCGGGAAAGTCGAGCGGGAAGTCGTATTCGGCCAGGATCGACTGCATCTCGACGTTGTTGTCGCCGGGGCGGCCCAGCCGCTTCACAACGCGGCCCACGGGGTTGTTCATCTGCTCGGGCCAGTCGGTCATCTCGACAACGGCCTTCTCGCCGTCCTCGGCACCGCCCAGGTCGCTGAGCGGAATGAAGATGTCGACCACCATATTGCGGTTGTCGCACACGAGGAAGGCAAACTTCTCCATCTTCTGGATGCGTCCCACGAAGCGGGTCTTGGCGCGCTGCAGTATCTCGACCACCTGCCCCTCGGGCTTGTGCATCTTGCGCTGCGGAAACATCAGTACCTTCACCGTGTCGCCGTGCAGGGCGTGGCGTGTGTAGTTGGGGGCTATCATCACGTCCTCGCGGCCCTCGTCCTGTGGTATGACGTAGGCTTTGCCGGTCTGCTTCATATCGATGGTGCCCACCAGGTAGTTTTTCGGCAGCAGGTCGTCGTTGATGTGCTTGGGGTTGATTTTGTATTTGCCGCGCCCTTCCTCGACCAGTATCTTGTCTTCGGCCATTTCGAATATGGTCATCTGCACCAGCTGGCGTGCTGCCTTGTCGTAGGCTCCCACTTTGGAGGCTATCTGCTTGTAGTTGAAAGCTGTGAATGGTGCATTGGCAAAAATTTTCAGTATCTGTGTTGCAAATTTTTCGTTGGTCATTTTCTGTAATTTTAAAATGGTTTTGATGATGTTTTTAGGTTAATTTTAAATGGTAAATTTATGATGTGTTTATGCTGATGTACAGGTTTTTAGGTTGTTTCTATTCCCGAACTTGTGGACTTTTTGTTCCCGAACTTGTGGACTTTTTATTCCCGAATTTGTGGACTTTTCATTCCCGAACTTGTGGATTTTTTGTTCCTGATGTTGTGCCAAATGTGGAATGTGCTCCTGTTCATTCCCTGAGGCTTCCTATCGGTATCACCCACACATTGTCCGGGCGCTGGTAGGCATAGTCGCCGTTGGCCGTCAGCACCATCATAAATGCCGGGGCGTGCATCTTTGTTGTGTCGATTTTGTCGCTCAGTCGCTTGAGCGACTTGGCACCCTCTTCGATCAGCCTGTCGCCGCCCAGCTTCACCTCGACAAGGCCGTAGTGGCCGTTGCGCAGATGCACCACGGCGTCGCACTCCAGCCCGTCGGAGTCGCGATAGTGGTACACCCGTCCGTTGTGGGCTTGGGCATAGATGCGCAGGTCGTGGACGGCCATCGTCTCGAACAGCAGTCCGAAGGTGTTCAGGTCGTTGTGCAGGTCCTTGGGTCCCACGCCAAGGGCCGCCGCCGCTATTGACGAGTCGGTAAAGTAGCGCGTGTCCGAGCCGCGGATGGCTGCCTTCGACCGCAGGTTGGGGTTCCACGACGGCATATCCTCGATGACGAAGATGCTGCGCAGTGCCGCCAGGTAGGACGCCAGCGTCTTCTCGTCCATCGTCAGGTCGGTGCCGTCGATGATGTCGGCCCTGATTTTCGACATCGGTGCCGAGGTGCCCTGAAAGCGTGCATACGAGCGCATCAGGCGCCTCGAACGCTCGATGTCGCGCTGCACTCCGTCGGCGCGCGAGATGTCGCTGGTGACGATTGCCTCCAGGTAGTCGTAGGCGCGCTCCAGTGCCGTTGAGGGCTTCTGCATCACGGCGCGCGGCCATCCGCCACGGCATACGAGGTAGGCCACTTCCATCAGCGATTTGTCCATCGTCGGCACATTGCGTGCCGAGCCCGAGAAGAGCGACAGCAGGCTGACGCGCCCCGTCGAGTCGCCCGACTCCCACAGGCTCATCGTGCGCATCTGCATCCTGACGATGCGGCCGGTGCCGGTGTGGTGTATCTTGCTGGTGTCGGCCGGCACTGCCGAGCCGGTCAGTATGAACTGGCCGTCCTCGTTGCGGCGGTCCACCTCGAAGCGCACGGTATCCCACAGCTTTGGCGCCTCCTGCCACTCGTCGATCAGTCGAGGTGCGGCACCCTCAAGCAGCACCTGCGGGTCGCTGTCGGCAAGCTGCATATTGCGCGCGTGCTGCTTTGGATCGTTCATATAGAGCGTACTGGCGGCAACTTGCGCTGCCGATGTCGTTTTGCCGCACCACTTAGGACCCTCTATCAGCACTGCTCCCATACCCTCCAGTTTCTGCCTAAGTAATTGGTCGAAAATTCGTTCCTTGTATTCGCTCATTTTTTTGCTTTTTGTTCAAAATGCAAAATTACACAAAATATTTGAAATACAAAAAAATAATTTATTCAATTCCCGAATTTGTGGAGTTTCTATTCCCGAACTTGTGGACTTTCTATTCCCGAATTTGAGGATTATTCGTTCCCGAATTTGTGGACTTTTCATTCCCGATTTTGTTGTCTCCCGCTCGCAAGCGAGCGGCACAATTTATGGACATCTCGAATAATTATTTTAAAACGGCGAATTGCACGAATTAAACGAATTGATATTTAGAAATTTGTTTTGCAAGCAAAACGCGAATTAAACGAATTTTTAGACCTATAGGTCATTTTGCAGGATAAAATCATTGAGAATGCCCATAGTCACTGATTGATTCACGATTCAAGCTACTTGAAACAATAATTAACAAATAAAAATTGTCAATAGGTCATTTTGCAGGGTAAAATTCTTTGATTTGTGCAATCACACTACCTTTGCGAGTATTCAAGCATCTCAAAAAAGGCAGAAAATGTACAAGATCGAATGTCCCGTATGCAAAGGGACACACACAGTGAAAAACGGTAAAAGACAGGGGGTCCAATTATACATCTGCAAGGAATGCGGATACCAGTTCCGTAACGGGAAGAGTGTCGACTGCGCGGGCTTGTGGAACAGCTATCTGGACGGGAAACAAACGATATCGGAATTGGCCGAGACGCACGGTATGAGCCTGTCCTCCATCAAGCGGCGTCTCCGCAAGGTGGAGATAGAATGGGTTCAGCCATCGCTCTCCGGTGGCGGGTTCTTGCATCTGGACACATCATACTGGGGGCACAACTGGGGAGTGCTGCTCGGTCTGGATGAGGAGACCGGCAAGCCGCTGTATGTGGCATTCATCGGGCACGAGAGGGTGCAGGACTACGTCGATGCAGTGCGCAGCATAGAGCAGCAAGGATACACCATCAAAGGAATTGTGATTGATGGGATGCAGAGCCTATTCTCGGAGTTCTCTGCGTACAAGATACAGATGTGCCAGTTTCACTTGATGTAGATAATCAAACGGTATCTCACCACACGTCCCAAGCTGATAGCCGCCAGGGAACTGAAAGAACTGGTCGGTTCGCTCACCGTAAGACGGAAACGCGAGTTCGAGGACGAGTATCGGCAATGGAAGGAACGGTGGAAAAACACGCTAAACAGGCGCACAACGCTGAAGTCAGGGAAGACGCAGTTCACCCACAAACGACTGCGCTCGGCGATGCACAGCGTGGACTTCTACCTGCCATACCTGTTCACGTACCAGCAGCCGGAATGCAAGGGAATGCCAAACACAAACAACAAGATAGAGGGCACATTCACCGACCTGAAAAAGAACCTCAACAACCACAGCGAAATGTCGAAGGAGAACCGCAAGCGGTTCATCAGTGGATTTTCCTTGGCATTGAGATCTAAGCTTGAACGGGAGAAATAAAAGGGAAAGGCTCCGCACACGGCAGAGCCAGTCCCGTTCAATCTTGAGTCTGCAGTCCTATTCCTCGTGGAGTTGCTCCCCAGCAGAGCCCCACTGCGCTTCAAACTGCGGTGCAAAGATACTAAACTTTTTCTTTTCAGCCATCCTGCAATTTGACCCATTGGCACAAAGTACCGATTTTTATCCTGCAAAATGACCTATACGCCTAAATTCAATACGCGCGAGAACAAAGAAAATGTTCTTGCATTTTTTAAGAGTTTTCTGCTTCGGGCGAGGAAATTTTTTGTATGCCTGATGTGGGCCGAAAGGGCTCCAACTGGCCCCGGCGGCCACTGCCGCCGGGGCCGCCTCCGCGCCACCACGACGTATAGAAAACTCGACGAAAGACCGATGAAAGCCCACTGAAAGTTTTCAACAGTTGGGTTTGGTAGAACTTTGGTCAAAGTTTGGGTGAACTTTGGTAGGTAATTGGTACTTGTAAACCAATGTGTTGCAAAACGGCAAAAATTGGCCGTTTTTTGGGGTTATCAACAGGGGCGTGGAAAGAAATTTTGGAAACTGCGGATTTTTGGCACGGAAGTTGTTCGCGCGCGAACAATATTATTTAGGTGGGGTTAGGCTTTTTAGGCTTTTTAGGCTTTTTAGGCGTTTTAGGCTGGTTAGGCGGGGTGGGCGTTTTTAGGCTTTTTAGGCGGGAGTAGGCTTTTTAGGCGGGTTATTTTTTTGTCTGCTGTTTGAGGCGGCGGATGCGTGCGGCGCTTTGGTGTATGCGTTCGGCCGGTATGTCGCCGCTGCGCACCAGGCTGAGGATGAGGTCGATGGTGCGTGGCACGATGTCGGGGTCGTAGTTGGCGCCGTTGTTGGAGAGGCACAGCAGGTCGGCACCGGCCAGTATGGTGAGGCGCAGCATTGCGGTGTCGCTATAGTGCTGTGTCATAGCACCCATCGCGAGGTCGTCGGTGATGATGACGCCGTCGAAACGGAGGCTGTCGCGCAGCAGGCCGGTGAGGGTGGGGCGGGAGAGGGTTGCCGGCAGCAGGCTGTCGAGGCGTGCGTTGAAGACGTGCGTGGTCATTATCATCCGCACCTGCCGCGAGGGGTCGTCGGGATGGGCTTGTGCGCTGTCGATGAGTGCTTTGTAGGGCTCCAGTTCGGAGGGTTGCCAGGTGTCGCTGACGTCGGCTAGGCCGAGGTGCGTGTCGCTGCGCGAACTGCCGTGGCCGGGGAAGTGCTTGAGGCAGGCGACGACGCCCTGCCGCTGCTGCTCGTCGACCCATACGGCGGCGCATTGTGCCACGCGGCGTGCGTTGCTGCCGAAGCTGCGCTCCAGCTTGCCGATGACGGGGCAGGCGGGGTTGATGTCGACGTCGACGCAGGGGGCGAAGTTGAGGTTGATGCCAAGGCTGCGCAAGGTGCTGGCTGTGAGGCGCGCACAGCTGCGCACGCTGTCGATGCCGCTGCGCGAGCTGGCCGCCGCCGAGGCGAAGAGGGGGAATCCGTACTGAGGTTTGAGGCGCGTGACGCGTCCGCCTTCCTGGTCGATGCCGATAAGGAGCGTCTCGCTGTCGAGGCTTTGCAGCTGTGAGCACAGCTGCTTCAGCTGGCTACGGCTGGCGATGTTGCGCGGGCGCGAGCGCGAGGGCGCGTCGTATTCGAAGAGGATGACGCCGCCGATGTGGTGCTGCGTGATGTCGCGGACGATGTGGCAGGTGTCGTTGAGGCTGGTGCCGCGGAATCCGACGAGGAGCATCTGGGCTATGTCGTTGCGCAGGCGCTGCTCGTCGCCGTTGGCGCTGCGCTTTTGGGCGTTGCCGCAGGAGGCGAGGAGAAGCAGTGCGGCTGCGGTGCAGATGAGATGTTTCATAAGCGGGTGACTATTTTAGTGTGGGGAGTTAAAGGGAAGTTAATGGAAGTTAAAGGGAGTTAAGGGACAATAGTGTCCAGCAGGTTCATTTGTCCATTTTTCTCTATATTTATTCGGCAGTTTCATTTGTCCCTTAACTTCTTTAACTTCCTTTAACTCCCAAAAACTTCCATTAATTTCTTTAACTTCCACCATTACACCCGGAAGGGCACGCGGTTGACGATGGAGCGGCCGAGGGTGATTTCGTCGGCGTATTCAAGGTTGTCGCCGATGGCTATGCCGCGGGCTATGGTGGTGACTTTGAGGCCGGTGAACTGTCGCAGCTGGCGGTCGATGTAGATGTTGGTGGTGTCGCCTTCCATCGTGGTGGGCAGGGCGAGGATGACCTCTTCGGTCTGCTCGGCGGCGATGCGGTCGAGGAGCTGCGAGATGGTGAGGTCGGCGATGCCGATGCCGTCGAGTGGCGAGATGACGCCGCCGAGGACGTGGTAGAGGCCGTTGTACTGGGCTGTGTTTTCGATGGCCATCACTTCCTGTATGTTCTCTACGACGCAGATTATCTTTTGGTTGCGTTTGGGGCTGGAACAGATGGGGCACACCGGCGTGTCGCTGATGCAATGGCAGCGGCTGCAGTGGTGCGAGTCGCTCTTGAGGCGTGTGAGCGCGCCGATGAAGGCGGCGAAGTCGCTGTCGGAGGCGTCGAGCAGGTGCAGCGCATAGCGCAGCGCCGAGCGTTTGCCCACGCCGGGCAGCGTGGCGAGCTCGTCGACGGCGGTGGAGAGTATTTGGGACGGTATTTCCATAATGGGGCTTAACGCGTGGCGTTGCTTTTTATTGTGTTGCACGATGTGCTATTTTGTATCGAAAACCGTTGTCGGGAATGCGAATAACGGGTGTATTATTCTTTTGTTCAGTGTTTTATGTGGTATTTTGGCGTTTTTCGCTGCCGAATGGCCTTTTTTGCTCCAAAAATGCACTTTTCCGGCTCCGAAACGTGCTGTTGCAGCCCCTGCGGGGGCAAAATAGTAACAAAAATTTTGGTTTGGATGGTGCTGTAAATCAACGATGTTGTAAATTGTGATGAAAAAAAGTTGAAAAAAAGTTTTTCGGTTTGTGAAAAAGTAGTATCTTTGCAACCTCAAAACAAGAAAAAAGAGTTGTTTGAAACATTGAAAAGCCGATGTAACTCAGTTGGTAGAGTAGCTGATTTGTAATCAGCCTGTCGGGGGTTCGAGTCCCTTCATCGGCTCGATCCTTTGAATGCCAATGGCATCGGGATTAGCGGGGAAGTCGCATAGTGGCAATTGCAACAGACTGTAAATCTGTCCTCTTCGGAGTTCAGTGGTTCGAGTCCACTCTTCCCCACAAACCTACAGAGAAGCGGAAGTAGCTCATTTGGTAGAGCGATAGCCTTCCAAGCTATAGGTGGCGGGTTCGAGCCCCGTCTTCCGCTCAAGGCAAAAGGGCGGCGACAGCAGGACCGCCAGACGCTTCGAAAGAGGCATAAGCTGCAGTAGCTCAGCTGGTAGAGCGCATCCTTGGTAAGGATGAGGTCACCGGTTCAAATCCGGTCTGTAGCTCTTTTCGTGTGCAAGAATGGGATGAAGGCAATGAGGAGACGCAAAGATTGCGCCTCTATGCCTGTGGAAGAGGGCGCACGCTGAAAGACAATGAAAAAAAACTTTATTAATAAACATTTTAATACGTATTAAAAAATGGCAAAAGAAAAATTCGATCGTTCTAAACCGCACGTAAACATCGGTACGATTGGCCACGTCGACCACGGTAAGACTACCCTGACCGCCGCCATCACCCAAGTGCTTGCTGCCAAAGGTCTGTCTGAGGTTAAGTCCTTTGACTCCATCGACTCCGCTCCCGAAGAGAAAGAGCGTGGTATTACCATTAACACCGCTCACGTTGAATATCAGACCGAGAGCCGTCACTACGCTCACGTTGACTGCCCTGGCCACGCTGACTATGTGAAGAATATGGTTACTGGTGCTGCCCAGATGGACGGTGCTATCCTCGTTGTCGCTGCAACCGACGGTCCTATGCCCCAGACCCGCGAGCACATCCTTCTCGCCCGTCAGGTTGGTGTTCCCCAGCTGGTTGTTTTCCTGAACAAGTGCGACCTCGTTGACGACCCCGAGCTTCTCGACCTCGTTGAGATGGAAGTTCGCGAGCTCCTCAGCAGCTATGACTATGATGGCGACAATATCCCCGTCATCCGCGGTTCCGCACTGGCAGCCCTCAACGGCGAGCCCAGCGGTGTTGCCCAGGTCGAAGAGCTTATGAAGGCTGTCGACGAGTGGATCCCGCTGCCCGTCCGTGCCGTTGATAAGGACTTCCTGATGCCCGTCGAGGACGTCTTCTCGATCACCGGTCGTGGTACCGTCGGTACTGGCCGTATCGAGACTGGTGTTATCCACACTGGTGACCCCGTCGACATCATTGGTATGGGTGCCGAGAAACTGAAGAGCGTCGTCACCGGCGTTGAGATGTTCCGCAAGATCCTCGATGAGGGTGAAGCTGGCGACAACGTTGGTCTGCTGCTCCGCGGTATCGACAAGGACGAGATCCGTCGTGGTATGGTTATCGCCAAGCCCGGCTCGATCAAGCCTCACCACAAATTCGAAGCTACTGTCTATATCCTGAAGAAGGAAGAAGGTGGCCGCCACACTCCGTTCCACAACAACTATCGTCCCCAGTTCTACTTCCGTACGACTGACGTGACCGGTACCATCATCCTGCCCGAGGGCCGCGAGATGGTTATGCCTGGCGACAACCTGACGATCACTGTCGAGCTTATTGCCGACATCGCTCTGAACGAGAACCTGCGTTTCGCTATCCGCGAGGGTGGCCGTACCGTTGGCTCGGGTCAGGTGACCAAGATTATCGAATAATCGATTATAATCAGTAGGGGCGTACCCTTGTGTACGCCCTTTACAGGGGCATAGTTAAATGGCATAATGACGGTCTCCAAAACCGTAGTTGGGAGTTCGATTCTCTCTGCCCCTGCCAATAAAAAAGAAACGAAAAGATGTCTAAATTCGGTGATTATGTAAAATCCAGCTACGACGAACTTGTGCACAAAGTGTCGTGGCCTACATTCAAGGAGCTGCAGAACAGCGCTGTTGTTGTTGCTGTGGCCGCTCTTATCCTGGCTGTCATCATCTTCTTGATGGACTATGTGTTCGGCGTCCAGGGCGGAGTGTGGAAAGGTATATTAGGAATCTATTACTCCATCATCGGCTAAACGCACGCTGCAGGTCAGTGTGCGGCATCCCGTCTTGCTTCCCAATTTCCATTGAGACGGGTTTGTATGTGCCGGCGACGGAAATCATATTCTCTCTTCAATCAAGTTTAAGCAATGGATCAGCAGTCTAAGAAATGGTATGTCGTCAGGGCTATAAGCGGCAAGGAAAAGAAGGCCAAGGAGTACATCGAAAGTGAGATGGCTAAACGTGGCTGGTCTGACCTTGTGCCTCAGGTCCTTATTCCAACAGAGAAAGTCTACTCGATACGCAACGGGAAAAAGGTGGTGAAAGACCGCAACTATTTCCCGGGTTATGTGTTGCTGGAGGCTGAGCTGCGCGATGAGATAATACCTGTTATCCAGAATGTCCCCAATGTCTTGGACTTTTTGCGCGAGAAGGATGGCGACCCCATCCCGATGCGCCCCGCTGAAGTGAACCGTATTCTCGGCAATATGGACGAGCAGATGGACTCGGACGGCGGAATGCTCGACAAGTTTATTGTCGGCGAGCCCGTCAAAGTCATCGACGGTCCTTTCAACTCGTTCTCGGGTGTCGTTGAAGAGGTCAACGAGGAGAAGATGAAGCTCAAAGTGACGGTCAAGATTTTTGGCCGCAAAACGCCCTTGGAGCTCAACTTCAACCAGGTTGAGAAAGAGTAGGGGATTTGTAGTGATAGAGAAAAGTCAATAACAAATTTTTTAAACGTTACATTCAATGGCAAAAGAAATTGCAGGATTGATTAAGCTTCAGATCAAAGGTGGCGCCGCCAACCCGGCACCTCCCGTAGGTCCCGCTCTGGGTGCCAAGGGTGTCAACATTATGGAGTTCTGCAAGCAGTTCAATGCTCGTACGCAGGACCAGGCCGGCAAGATTCTGCCTGTCATCATCAATGTCTACACCGACAAGTCCTTTGATTTTGTAGTCAAGACCCCCCCTGTTGCCGTACAGTTGAAAGAGGCTTCGAAGGCTGCCAAGGGTTCGGCTGAACCCAACCGCGTCAAGGTTGCTTCTGTGACTTGGGAGCAGGTGCGCCAGATTGCCGAGGCCAAGATGCCTGACCTGAACTGCTTCACCGTCGAGTCGGCGATGAGTATGGTGGCCGGCACTGCCCGCAGTATGGGTATCACTGTTACGGGTGAGAACCCCCTGGCAAAGTAAAGAAAAAGATTTCATCAACAGTGGTAGCGCAAGTAGGGCGACCGAAAGCGCGGTGACCACAAAAACAAGAAAAAATGGCAAAACTAACCAAGAAACAAAAAGAGGCTTTTGCAAAATTCGACAAGGATAAGGTCTACTCGCTTGAGGAGGCTGTGTCGGTTGTAAAGCAGATTACCTACACCAAGTTTGATTCGAGCTTTGACATCGATGTCCGTCTGGGCGTCGACCCGCGCAAGGCCAACCAGATGGTCCGCGGCAGTGTCACGCTGCCTCACGGTACGGGCAAGACTGTCCGCGTGCTGGTGCTCTGCACTCCCGACAAGGAGGAAGAGGCAAAAGCCGCCGGTGCTGACTACTACGGTCTCGATGAGTATATCACCAAGATCAAGGGTGGTTGGACGGATGTGGATGTCATCATCACTATGCCGAGCGTTATGCCGAAGGTCGGTGCGCTGGGTCGCATCCTCGGTCCCCGTGGCCTTATGCCCAACCCCAAGACCGGCACTGTTACAATGGAGATTGGCAAGGCTGTCCAGGACGCCAAGGCTGGTAAGATCGACTTCAAGGTCGACAAGTTCGGTATCATCCATTCCGCTGTCGGCAAGTGCAGCTTCGACGACACCAAGCTTCTCGAGAACACTCGCGAGGTGCTGCAGGCTATCATCAAACTGAAACCTTCGGCTGCCAAGGGTACCTATGTCAAGAGCATCACTGTCTCGTCGACTATGAGCCCGGGAGTGAAGGTGGACACCAAGGCCGCTACGTTGTAATAATTGAAAATTGAAAATTGAAAATTGAAATTTTTTCGGTTTTCCAAAACGAGTTAATTAATTTATGAGAAAAGAACAGAAAGACCAACTGATTGACCACTTGTGTGAGGATATCAAGGCCTACCCGCATCTTTACATCGCCGATATCGGAGGCTTGAACTCCGTGCAGACGAGCAAGCTGCGCCGTGCCGCCTTCCGCAAGGAGGTGAAGTTGGAAGTTGTTAAGAACACTCTTCTCATCAAGGCTATGGACAAGAGCGGTGTAGACTACTCGGAGCTGAAGCCTGTGGTGAAGGGTGAGACCTGCATTATGCTGTCGAACGTCAACAACGCCCCTGCCAAGCTTATCAAGGAATTCCTGGCCAACAACAAGGATGCCAAGAAGCCTTTGCTGAAGGGTGCTTATGTTGAGGAGAGCTTCTATGTGGGTGCTGAACATCTCGATGCGCTTGTCAACATCAAGTCCAAGAACGAGCTTATTGCCGACGTTATTGCACTGCTGCAGTCGCCTATCAAGAACGTCGTTTCGGGACTCCAGTCGGCAGGCAACACTATCTGCGGTGTCCTCGAGACCTTGTCGGAAAAAGCAGAATAAAAAAACAAATTTTCGCGGTACGGCATCGCTTTCCAGCTACTGTGCCGCAAGTCAAAAAAACAAATTGTAAAACATTTAAAATTTTAAATAATTATGGCAGACATTAAAGCCTTAGCAGAAGAACTGGTTAACTTAACCGTTAAAGAAGTAAAAGAATTAGCTGACGTCCTGAAAGAGGAATACGGCATTGAACCCGCAGCCGCCGCTGTTGCTGTTGCTGCTGCTCCCGCCGCTGGTGGTGCTGCCGCCGCTGAGGAGAAGACCTCTTTTGACGTTATCCTGAAGGGTGTTCCCGATATGACCAAGAAGCTGGCCGTTGTGAAGGCTGTGAAGGACCTCGCAAGCCTCGGTCTGAAAGAGTCGAAGGAACTCGTTGACGGCGCTCCCAAGACCGTCAAGGAAGGCGTCTCGAAGGACGAAGCCGATGCACTGAAGAAAGCTCTCGAAGAGGCTGGTGCAGAGGTTGAAGTTAAGTAAGCTGTACACTACTTGGCTCAACTGAGGAATAGGGTCTCCGACCAGGTGTCGGAGTACCTATTCCTTATTGCTATGCAATTCTTTTCTCGTGCGTGTAGATATGAATAAGTGAGATAGTGATTTCCTGAGTTTCGTAACAAAAAAAATTTAATCCCTTGGCAAAAAATCAACCCACAGTAATAAATTTCGCATCCGTCCGCAAGTTTGACTATCCTGACTTTCTCGACATCCAGTTGAAGTCGTTTCAGGATTTCTTCCAGATTGAGACCAATCCGGACAATCGTTTGGACGAGGGTCTTTTCAAGGTTTTCAAGGAAAATTTCCCCATTTCGGATGCCCGCAATAATTTCACGTTAGAGTTTCTGGACTACTACATCGATCCTCCGAGATATACCATCGAGGAGTGCATTGAGCGTGGCTTGACTTACAGTGTGCCCCTCAAGGCCAAGTTGAAACTCTCCTGCAACGATCCTGAAAACGAGGAGTTCCAGGCCATAGAACAGCCTGTCTACCTGGGAATGATTCCCTATATGACGCCCAAAGGCACGTTCGTAATCAATGGCGCTGAGCGTGTCGTCGTTTCGCAGTTGCACCGCTCGCCGGGCGTTTTCTTCGGCACGCAGTTCCACTCGAACGGCACGCAGCTATACAGTGCCCGTATCATCCCCTTCAAGGGCAGCTGGATGGAGTTCACCACGGACATCAACAATGTGATGTATGCCTACATCGACCGTAAGAAGAAACTGCCTATCACCACGTTGCTGCGCGCCATAGGCTTCGAGACCGACAAGGAAATTCTCGACATCTTCGAGCTGGCCGAGGAGGTCAAGGCCACCCGTGCCAACCTGAAGAAGAATATCGGCCGCAAGCTGGCCGCCCGTGTGGTGGACACTTGGATTGAGGACTTTGTCGACGAGGATACCGGCGAGGTTGTTTCGATGGAGCGTACCGAGGTCGTCATCGAGCGTGATGTGGAACTGACGGAGGAGAACATCGAGAAAATCCTCGAGCTGAATGTCAAGACCATTCTCGTCACTACCGAGGACAAGGATGGTGTCGACTATTCTGTCATCTACAACACGTTGAAGAAAGACACAGCCAATAATGCCAAGGAGGCTGTGGAATACATCTACCGACAGCTGCGCAACGCCGAGCCGCCTGACGAGGAGACTGCACGCGGCATCATCGAGAAGCTCTTCTTCTCTGACAAGCGTTATGATCTGGGCGATGTGGGTCGCTACAGAATCAACACCAAGCTGAACCTCGATGTCCCCGACGAGGTGCGTGTCCTTACCAAAGAGGATATTACTTCTATTATTAAATATTTAATTCTTCTTATTAATCAGAAGGCTGAGGTCGACGATATCGACCACTTGTCGAACCGTCGCGTCCGCACTGTCGGCGAGCAGCTTTCTGCCCAGTTCGGCGTGGGCCTGGCCCGTATGAGCCGCACCATCCGCGAGCGTATGAATGTGCGCGACAACGAGGTGTTCACGCCTACCGAACTTATCAACGCCAAGACGCTTTCGTCGGTCATTAATTCTTTCTTCGGCACCAACCAGTTGTCGCAGTTTATGGACCAGACGAACCCGCTGGCCGAGATTACCCACAAACGCCGTATTTCGGCTCTGGGTCCTGGCGGTCTGTCGCGCGACCGTGCCGGTTTCGAGGTCCGCGACGTGCACTATACGCACTATGGCCGTCTGTGTACCATCGAGACGCCTGAAGGCCCGAACATCGGTCTGATTTCGTCGCTCAGCGTCTATGCCAAGATCAACAACCTGGGATTCATCGAGACGCCGTATATGCGTGTCGAGAACGGCCAGGTGCAGCTCAACGAGGCACCGGTGTATTACACTGCCGAGGCCGAGGAGAATAAAACTGTGGCTCAGGCCACTACCGAGCAGGATGCCGAAGGCCACATCCTTGGCAGCCGTGTCAAGGCTCGTCGCCAGGCCGACTTCCCCATCGTCAGCCCCGAAGAGGTCGACCTTATGGACATCGCCTCCAACCAGATTGCCTCTATCGCTGCTTCGCTCATCCCGTTCCTGGAGCACGACGACGCCAACCGTGCCCTGATGGGTTCGAATATGATGCGTCAGGCTGTTCCTCTGCTCAATCCTGAAATTCCTATCGTCGGCACCGGCATCGAACAGGCCGTGGCCGAAGACAGCCGTGTGCTGCTCAACGCCATAGGTGACGGCGTAGTCGAATATGTCGATTCTACCCGCATCGTTATCAAGCACAACCGCACCGAGAAGGAGCGCCTTGTCAGCTTCGACGACGACCTGCACGAGTACCGCCTCACCAAATACCAGCGCACCAACCATAGCACTGCCATCAACCTGCGCCCCATTGTCCGCAAGGGCGACAAGGTCAAGAAAGGCCAGGTCCTTTGCGAAGGATATGCCACACAGGGTGGCGAGCTGGCTCTGGGCCGCAATATGATGGTTGCATTTATGCCTTGGAAGGGCTACAACTTTGAGGATGCTGTCGTTATCAGCGAACGCGTGGTGCGCGAGGATATCTACACCTCGGTCCACGTCGAGGAATATACGCTCGAAGTCCGCGAAACCAAGCGCGGCGACGAGGAGCTGACGCGCGATATCCCCAATGTCAGCAACGACGCCACCAAAGACCTTGACGAGAACGGTATCATCCGTATCGGTGCCGAGGTCAAGGAGGGCGACATCCTCATTGGCAAGATTACGCCCAAGGGCGAAAGCGACCCCACTCCCGAGGAGAAACTGCTGCGCGCCATCTTCGGCGACAAGGCCGGCGACGTCAAGGACGCCTCGCTCAAGGTCCCGCCGTCGGTGCGTGGTGTTGTCATCGACAAGAAACTGTTCACCCGCGTCATCCGCGACCGCAAGGCCCGCGCCCGCGAGAAAGAACTTCTTGCCAAGCCCGAGGAAGAGTACAACAACGAGCTCGCCGACCTCAAGGACAAGCTGATCGACAAGCTGCTTGTCATCCTGGCCGGCAAGACTTCCAACGGTGTCTACAATTCGCACAAAGAGGAACTTATCCACAAGAAGGAGAAGTTCAGTATGAAGGTGCTGCGCTCCATTGATTTTACCGACGTCAACCCCAACCGGTGGACTCAGGACAAGGAAACCAACAACCTTATCAAGGAGTTGCTCAACAACTATAACATCAAGGTCCGCGAAATCAACGGCCGCTTCACGCGCAACAAGTTTGCCCTCACTGTCGGCGACGACCTGCCCAGCGGAATTGTCCAGATGGCAAAGGTCTATATCGCAATGAAGCGCAAGCTGCGCATAGGCGACAAGATGGCTGGCCGCCACGGAAACAAGGGTATCGTGTCGAAGATCGTCCGTGCCGAGGATATGCCTTTCCTTGCCGACGGTACACCTGTCGACATCGTCCTCAACCCTCTGGGCGTGCCTTCGCGTATGAACCTTGGACAGATTTACGAAACCGTTCTTGGCTGGGCCGGCAAGAAGCTCAACAAGCGCTTCAAGACCCCCATCTTCGATGGTGCCACCCTCGAACAGATCAATGGCTATATGAAGGAGGCAGGCCTGCCCGAAAACGGCCGCACCTACCTCTACGACGGCGAGACCGGCGAGCGCTTCGACCAGCCGGCCACTGTCGGATACATATACTATCTCAAGCTGCATCATATGATTGACGACAAGATGCACGCCCGTAGCATTGGACCCTACTCGCTCATCACGCAGCAGCCCCTCGGCGGCAAGGCCAACTTCGGTGGCCAGCGTTTCGGCGAGATGGAGGTCTGGGCTCTCGAGGCTTTCGGCGCTTCGCACGTCCTGCAGGAGGTCCTCACGGTCAAGTCCGACGACGTTATGGGTCGTGCCAAGACCTACGAGGCCATCGTCAAGGGCGACAACCAGCCTACGCCGGGCATCCCCGAATCTTTCAATGTGCTTGTCCACGAGCTCCGTGGTCTTGGACTTGAGGTAACTTTTGATTAAATTGAAAATTGAGAATTGAAAATTGAAATCAGTCGCAGACTGCTTTATCGACAATTCACAGTTAACAATTCACAATTCACAATTAGTAAGAAAATATGGCATTTAAACAAGAATCACAGAAGAACGATTTCAAGTCGATAACCATAAGCTTGGCCTCGCCCGAGTCCATCAAGAGACGTTCCTACGGCGAAGTCACCAAGCCCGAGACTGTCAACTACCGCACCTACAAGCCGGAGCGCGACGGTCTGTTCTGCGAGCGCATTTTCGGCCCCACACGCGACTGGGAATGCCACTGTGGCAAATATAAACGCATACGCTATAAAGGTATCGTCTGTGACCGCTGCGGCGTCGAGGTCACCGAGAAGAAAGTGCGCCGCGAGCGTATGGGTCACATCGAACTCACCGTCCCCGTGGCCCACATCTGGTTCTTCCGCACACTGCCCAACAAGATAGGCACGTTGCTCGACATCCCGAGCAAGAAGCTTAACCAGGTCATTTATTATGAAAAGTATATCGTCATCCAGCCCGGCAAGGCCACGCTGAACGAAATCCCCGTGCACCGTCTCGACCTGCTCAGCGAGGAGGAACTCTACGCTATCAAGGAGAACCTGCCGCAGGGCAACGAGCAGCTGCCCGACGAGGACCCCGACAAGTTCGTCTACGGTATGGGCGCCGAGGCTCTCTACAAGCTGCTTTGCGAAATCGACCTCGACAAGCTCAGCTACGAGCTCCGCGACCGCGCCAGCAAGGAAAACTCCAACCAGCGCAAGCAGGAAGCCCTCAAGCGACTGAACATCATCGAGTCGTTCCGCGAGTCGCGTCGCCGTATGCAGGCACGCGGTATGGACAACCGTCCCGAGTGGATGATCCTCAACATCATCCCCGTCATCCCGCCCGACCTGCGTCCCCTCGTCCCGCTCGATGGCGGCCGCTTCGCCACCAGCGACATCAACGAGCTCTACCGTCGCGTCATCATCCGCAACAACCGTCTGAAACGACTGCTCGAAATCAAGGCCCCCGAGGTCATTATGCGCAACGAGAAGCGTATGCTCCAGGAGTCGGTCGACTCGCTCTTCGACAACAGCCGCAAGGTCAGTTCGGTCAAGAGCGACAGCAACCGCTCGCTCAAGTCGCTCAGCGACTCCCTCAAGGGCAAGCAGGGCCGCTTCCGCCAGAACCTGCTCGGTAAGCGTGTCGACTACTCTGGCCGTTCGGTCATCGTCGTCGGCCCCGAGCTGAAGATGCACGAGTGCGGTCTGCCCAAGGATATGGCCAGCGAGCTTTTCAAGCCGTTCATTATCCGCAAGATGCTCGAGCGCGGCCTCGTCAAGACCGTCAAGAGCGCCAAGCGTATCGTCGACCGCAAGGACCCCGTCGTGTGGGAAATCCTTGAAAACATACTGAAGGGTCACCCCATCCTCCTCAATCGCGCCCCGACGCTGCACCGTCTTGGTATCCAGGCCTTCCAGCCCAAGCTGGTCGAGGGTAAGGCCATCCGCCTGCACCCCCTCGTCTGTACGGGCTTCAATGCCGACTTCGACGGCGACCAGATGGCTGTCCACGTGCCCCTCGGCAATGCCGCCATCCTCGAGGCTCAGCTGCTGATGCTCTCCACCCACAACATCCTCAACCCGGCCAACGGTGCTCCTATCACCGTGCCGTCGCAGGATATGGTACTCGGCCTTTACTATATGACCAAGCCGCGCCGCACCACCGACACCGAGGTCGTCAAGGGCGAAGGCCAGTGCTTCTATTCGCCTGAAGAGGTGATTATTGCCCACAACGAGAAGCGCGTCTCGCTCAACGCCTGCATCTCGGTGCGCCTCTCCCAGTTCAAGAACCGCGACGAGTACGAGTTCGTCCACACCGACCGCTCGTTCCTCGAGCAGATCAAGGACCGCGAAGGCAACATCCTCACCGACCGCGACTGCGAGAACGATGAGGAGCGCGCTCAGCGCAGCCGCACCGAGTTCGAGATTCTGCGCGACAAGGACGGCTATCCCGTTGTCGACAAAAACGGCCACTATATCAAGACCGACCGTCTGCGCACCACCGTCGGACGCGTCATCTTCAACCAGGTCGTCCCCGAAAAGTATGGCTACATCAACCAGGTGCTGGGCAAGAAGAGCCTGCGCGACATCATCGGCGACCTCTTCACCGTCTGCGGCAACGCCGCCACGGCCAACTTCCTCGACGACATCAAGTCTATGGGCTACCGTATGGCTTTCAAGGGCGGCCTTTCGTTCAACCTCGGCGACGTCATCATCCCCGTCGAGAAGGAACAGCTCATCGCCCATGCCAACGAGGAGGTCGAAGAGGTTATGGCCCAGTATGCTATGGGTCTTATCACCAACAACGAACGCTACAACCACGTCATCGATATCTGGACCAATACCAACAACCAGCTCACCGAGACGCTTATGAAGCGCCTCAAGGCCGACAACCAGGGCTTCAACCCCATCTATATGATGTACGACTCCGGAGCCCGTGGTAGCAAGGAGCAGATCCGTCAGCTCTCCGGTATGCGTGGCCTTATGGCCAAGCCGCAGAAGGCCGGCACGTCGGGCAACGAGATTATCGAGAACCCCATCATCTCCAACTTCAAGGAGGGTCTGTCGGTGCTCGAGTACTTCATCTCTACCCACGGTGCCCGTAAGGGTCTGGCCGATACCGCTCTGAAGACGGCCGACGCCGGCTACCTCACCCGTCGTCTTGTCGACGTGGCCCACGACGTCATCATCACCGAGGAGGACTGCGGCACCCTGCGCGGTCTGCCCACCACAGCCCTCAAGAAAGGCGAGGACATCGTCCAGAGCCTCAGCGAGAAAATCCTTGGACGCACCTCGGTCCACGATATCTTCGACCCGCAGACCGACGAGCTTATCGTCCGCGCCGGCGAAGAACTTACCGAAGAAATCTGCAAGCGCATCGAAGACGCTCACATCGAAGAGGTCGAAATCCGTTCCGTCCTCACCTGCGAGGCCAAGCACGGCGTCTGCGCCAAGTGCTACGGCCGCAACCTTGCCACGGGCCGTATGGTCCAGAAGGGCGAGGCAGTCGGCGTCATCGCCGCACAGGCCATCGGCGAGCCTGGTACCCAGCTGACGCTGCGTACCTTCCACGTCGGCGGTGTCGCCGGTGGCAACATCGGTACCACCTCCAGCATCGAGGCTCACCACGAAGGTGTGCTCGCCATCGACGAGCTCCGCGCCATCCCCTACACCGACGCCCAGGGCGAAAGCTACCACATCGTTATGGGCCGCTCGGCCGAAATGCGCATCGTCGACCCCAAGACCGACGTCACCCTCTTCTCCGCCCTGCTGCCCTACGGCTCCAAGCTGTTCAAGATGGCTGGCGAAGAAATCAAGCGCGGCGACCTCATCGCCGAGTGGGACCCCTACAACGTCGTCATTATGTCCGACGTCGACGGTAAGGTCAGCTTCGAGAACGTCATCGAGAACGTCACCTACCGCGTCGAGAGCGACTCGCAGACCGGCCTTCAGGACAAGGTCGTCGTCGAATCGCGCCAGCGCACCAAGAACCCCACCCTCAACATCGTCGACGACGAAGGCAACATCCTCAAGGTCTACGACCTCCCCGTCGGTGCACATATCGGTGTCGACAACGGCCAGATGCTGCGCGCCGGCGACGTTATGGTCAAGATTCCGCGCTCCTTCGGCAAGGCTGGCGACATCACGGGCGGTCTGCCCCGCGTCACCGAACTCTTCGAGGCCCGCAACCCGTCCGACCCCGCCATCGTGGCCGAAATCGACGGTATCGTCTCCATCGCCAAGAAGCTCAAGCGCAACAACCGCGAAATCACCATCACTTCCAAGACCGGCGAATCGCGCAGCTACCTCATCAGCACCAGCAAGCAGATCCTTGCCCAGGATCAGGACTATGTCAAGGCAGGTACGCCCCTCAGCGAGGGTGCCATCACGCCGGCCGACATCCTGGCTGTCAAGGGCCCGATGAAGGTGCAGGAGTACATCGTCAACGAAGTCCAGGAGGTCTACCGTCTGCAGGGCGTGAAGATCAACGACAAGCACTTCGAAGTCATTGTGCGCCAGATGATGCGCAAGGTCGAAATCGAAGACCCGGGCGACACCCGCTTCCTCGAAGGCGAGCTGGTCAACAAGATCGACTTCCACGAAACCAACGACGAAATCTTCGGTATGAAGGTCGTCGAGGACAAGGGCGACAGCGAAAGCCTCGAAAACGGACAGATCATCACGGCCCGCAAGCTGCGCGACGAGAACTCCTACCTGCGCCGTCAGGACAAGGCCCTCGTCACCGCACGCGACGCCAAGCCGGCCACGGCCAAGCAGATACTGCAAGGTATCACGCGCGCCTCGCTGCAGACCAAGAGCTTCATCAGCGCCGCCTCGTTCCAGGAAACCACCAAGGTGCTCACCGAGGCCGCCATCAACGCTAAGCAGGATTTCCTCGAGGGTATGAAGGAGAACGTCATCGTCGGCCACCTCATCCCCGCCGGTACCGGTTTGCGCGAGTATCAGGACCTCATCGTCACCGACAAGAAGAATATCAACCAATAACACGGAGAACAAGCTATGGCTCAAGAAAATAAGAACAATCTTAACATCGCCATCAGCGACGAGGTCGCTGCAGGAACCTACAGCAACCTGGCTGTCATCACCCACTCGCCGGCCGAGTTCATACTCGACTTCGCTCAGGCCCTGCCGGGCCGCGAAGGGGCCGTGGTGCGCCAGCGCATCCTGATGTCGCCCATCCACGCCAAACGCCTTGCTATGGCCCTCAACGACAACCTGCAGAAGTACGAGAAGAACTTCGGCACCATCGACGAGCCCCACGGCCCGAACGACGCCATCCCCTACAACATCCTTCCGCAGGGAAAAGCTTGATAGCCTGCCTCTTGGTTGAATTCCAAAACCCTTCAGGGACACCAATCGGTGTCCCTTTTTTTGTGCCTCGGCATAGAGCGTTTATAACAGGAATTGTTTTTTTTCTTTTAACAGGAATTACCAGGAATTGGACAGGAATTAACCAGAAATTATTTTTTTTTCTTTTGACAGGAATTATCAGGAATTGACCAGGAATTAACCAGAAATTGTTTTTTTTCTTTTGACAGGAATTATCAGGAATTGGCCAGGAATTAACCAGAAAATATTTTTTTCTTTTGACAGGAATTATCAGGAATTGACCAGTAATTAACCAGAAATATTTTTTTTTATTTTAACAGCAATTATCAGCAATTAAACAGCAATTATCAGCAATTTTTTATTTCTGGAAAATTCCTGGTCAATTCCTGATAATTCCTGTTTAAGAAATAATTGCTGAAAAATTGCTGTTCAATTGCTGGTAATTGCTGTTTAAAAAAATAAATTCCTGTTTAAACAAGTTTGCGAGGTCGGATATCGGCACCGGCTATGGGGCAGATTCTCTGGCCGTTGTACGGTATATGTACAGTATATGTACAGTATGTGTACGCTTCCGAAGCGTACAAATACTGTACATATACTGTACATATACTGTACAT
>R20__coassemble_269_pt1 | contig 40735 bp, 31 predicted proteins | sample R20__metabat2_low_PE_005 | metagenome-assembled genome bin R20 | reverse complement strand
GGCTGGAAGGTTTGAGGGTTGGTGGGTTTGAGGGGTGGAGGGTTGAAGGGTTGGAGGGGTTGAGGGTTTGAGGGTTGGCCTCGCTTTCCGCTTTCCGTTCTCCGCTTTCCGCTTGCACGTCCAGGTTCATCGTCGGAAAGTCCAGCACGGCGGCCTCGTGGATGTTGATGTAGAGGCCGTCGTCGGTCTTCATTTGCAGGGCCGTCTGCACGCCGCTGTCCGAGAAGCTTTTCCACGGCCAGCCGCCCGTCAGGTGCGGATTGTTGTGCAGTTTGCTCACCTCGCTGAGGCGGCTTTTCGTGTAGTTGAACTCCTGCGTGTCGTAGTCGCCCGGTATCCACCACGCCGTGTGGTCGCCTGCAAGGCGGAACTCGGTCAGCTCGTCGGTGAGCCAGAAGGTGACGAGCGAGTTGTAGACAGCCCTTCCGCTATTCAGATCAACGGCTACCTCGGAGGGGAATTCATAGCGGAATCCCAATCCGTCGTCGTATATTCGAAAGCGTATCACCATCACTGTCGGCTTGTCGACGCGTTTGCCCTCGTGGTCCAGATAGTAATCCTGGCACAAGTCCACCTTCATTTCGTTGTAGTGGTTGCGTATGTTCGATTCTTCACCCCACACGGGATGCCAGACTTCGTCCACGGTATCGAATTGTATGTGCCTGATACTAAAACCGCTGGCGAGGTCGCTCTTGCGCCACTCCAGTGTGAAGCCCAGACGCGAGTCGAGCACCACGGGCTTGCCGTCGCGGTAGAGGCTGTAGGTGATGTGCCCGTCGCCGCCGGGGCCGTCCCAGAGTTTGAAGGTCATCTCCAGCCACCCGTCGGGGCTTTTCAGCGGGGCGTAAGTGGTTGGCGTGTAGGCGTGTACTACCGCTGCCGACAGCAGTATAGCCGACAGCAGAAGAAAAAATGCTTTTCTCATTGGTGTAGATTGTCGTGTGGTGAGTCTTTATTTTGTGAGGCCGCCGTAGCGTTCCACGGCTTTTTCGAAGGCCTCTTCGGTGGTGAAGCGCTCGTAGTAGGTGCAGCGCGTCACGACGGCCTGGGTCGAGCAGCGGTCGCCGTTGACCAGCACCAGTGCCCATCCCATCATATCGTTGGCGAACTCGTCGCCCTTCAGGGCCAGGCATCCGTCGACGGTGGCGAAATCGCTCATTGCCAGGCGGCGTTCGGTGAACGACACTGTCGGCGTGTTGCCCTGGGTGTCTTGGAACAGAGAGTACAGCTTCAGGTATTCGCCGCGCTGCAGGGTGCTCTTTTTCAGGTTGGTGACCAGTGCGGGGGCGCCCTCGACGGTGTCCAGTCGTTGCACGATGGGGGTCATTGGGCCGTCGCTGACCGGTATGCCTGGCATCAGCAGCGTGGCGCCGGCCGAGGCGTACACCACGGGCAGGCGGTTGGCCAGCGAGGCAAAGCCGGCGTAGGTGCTTTTGCGTCCCAGGAACATCAGGTCGCAGTGGTTCATTTTCTGCCAGAGGGCGATGGTGTGTTTCATACGCATACGCGCGTTGAACTGTGCGCGCGTGTTGCTGCGCTTCTCGTTCGAGTGCGAACTGCGGACAATCAGTTGTCCGTTGCGGTGATAGAATGTCACTCCGCTTTTTTTGAGAGTGCCGTTGAGCATCAAGCCCGATAATTTGTCTTTTGCCATACTTTTTAAAGGTTTTTATGATGTGAATAATCAGAGTCTTCTATGCCCGTTGTACAGTATATGTACAGTATATGTACAGTATTTGTACGCTTCCGAAGCGTACAAATACTGTACATATACTGTACATATACTGTACAACGGGCAGTGTAGGTGCTGTTTATCAGGGTGTTATGACTGCCTGTTTTGTACGCTTTCCAGATGCAAAGTTACGAATGAATTTTGGAATTGCAAAAAAAAATCATCCTTTTGGGACGATTTTTTTCAAATGGCTGTGGATGTGTGCTGTATGACGGTGTGCGGGCCGGGGTCGGCGACGTTGTGTGCCGCTGCGGGGCTGGTGCGTCGCTGCGGGGGGCGTTGCGGCCTCAGAGGCCCCGTTGCCTCAGGGCCTCGTACATAAAGACTCCGGCGGCCACCGAGACGTTGAGCGACTGCACCTGTCCGCATATCGGCAGGCGTGCGCGGACGTCGCAGAGGCGGAGCACTTCGGGCGAGATGCCGGTGTCCTCGGAGCCCATCACCAGCAGCGTGGGGCGCGTGAAGTCGACGGCCGTATAGTCGTCGGCGCCCTTTTCGGTGGCGGCGACGACCTGCAGGCCTGTCTGGCGGGCCAGGTTGAGGGTGGTTTTGAGGTTCTGCTCGCGGCAGACGGGCATTCTGAGCAGTGCGCCCGAGGAGGTTTTGATGGCATCCTCGCTGATTTGCGCGCTGCCGCGGTCGGGGACGACGACGGCGTGGACGCCGGCGCATTCGGCGGTTCGCACGATGGCGCCGAGGTTGCGCACGTCGGTGATGTGGTCGAGCAGCAGGATGAATGGCGTTTTGCCTTCGTCCTCAAGCTGTTGCAGCAGCTGTCCGAAGTCACGGTAGGCGATGGGCGAAATGATGGCGACGACGCCCTGGTGGTTGGCGTCGGTCATACGGTTCAGCTTCTCGACGGGCACGTACTGCAGCGGCAGTCCGGCCTGGCGGATGCGCGTGGTGAGCTCTTGCGCGAGCTGTCCTTCGAGGTTGTTGAGCATCAGTATCTTGTCGATCTGCTGGTGGGCATCGATGGCTTCCATCACGGGACGCATACCGCATACGAGCTGAAGCTTGTCGCTCTTCTTCTGCTTGGTGTGAAACGGCTGGCTGTCAGTGTTTTTGCGGGGCCGGCTTTTTGGCTTTCCGCCTTGCTGGTTGTATTTGGGATTGGCAAACATATCGTCGAATTGTTTTTATCTGTGAATTTTTATAAAACGGCGAATTAATCGAATTTAGCGAATTTTTTAAATTTTGTTCCGCGATGCGGAACGGCGAATTACAGCGAATTGGCTGACGCGGTCTTTTGTTAATGTGTTAATTCTTTAATTTTTCAATTTGTTAATTTGTTATCTGTGAATTTTTATAAAACGGCGAATTAATCGAATTAATCGAATTTTTTTAAATTTTGTTCCGCGATGCGGAACGGCGAATTTCAGCGAATTGGCTGACGCGGTCTTTTGTTAATGTGTTAATTCGTTAATGTGTTAATGTGTTAGTGGCTGCCGCGTCAGCAGTTTTCGTTTTCGTTTTGGTTTTCGTACGAAGTTTTCCGTTCAACAGATTCCTCCGTCCTTGATGGTGATTTGGCGGTCGGACATTTGGGCCAGGTTGCTGTTGTGGGTGACGATGACGAAGGTCTGGCGGTAGTGGTCGCGCAGGCGGAAGAAGAGTTCGTGGAGCTCGTTGGCGTTGGTGGAGTCGAGGTTGCCGCTGGGCTCGTCGGCCAGGATGACGGCGGGCCGGTTGATGAGTGCGCGGGCTACGGCGACGCGTTGCTGCTCGCCGCCGCTGAGCTCGGAGGGCTTGTGCGTGGCGCGGTCGCTGAGGTTGAGGAACTGGAGCAGCTCGCTGGCTTCCTTTTCGGCTTCGGCCATCGTGCGGCCGCCGATAAGTGCTGGCATACAGACGTTTTCGAGTGCCGTAAATTCGGGCAGCAGGTTGTGGAACTGGAAGACGAAGCCGATTTTGCGGTTGCGGAATGCGGCCAGCTGTCGTTCGCCAAGGCGCGTGACGTCTGTGCCGTCGATGAGCACCCTGCCGCTGTCAGGACGGTCGAGGGTGCCGATGATTTGCAGCAGGGTGGTCTTGCCGGCTCCCGAGGCTCCGACGATGCTCACCACCTCGCCCTGCTCGATGGTGAGGCTGACGTCCTTGAGCACTTGCAGGTTGCCGTATGATTTGCAGATGTGTTCGGCCTGTATCATATCTTTTTGCCGTTGATGAATACTGTCTCCACTTTGTTTTCGCCGAAGGAATAGGGCATATATTCGTAGCTTGATATCGGTTTGGTGATGAAGAAGTTGGCGCGCTTGCCGACGGCTATGGTGCCGAGTTCGCGGCTGACGCCCATAGCGTAGGCGGTGTTGAGGGTGGTGGCGTTGATGGCCTCTTCGGGTGTGAGCCGGTAGCGGATGCAGGCCATCGAGAGGACGAGCTGCATATTGCACGAGGGAGCGGTGCCGGGGTTGTAGTCCGACGCCATTGCCACGGGCAGGCCGGCTTCGATCATACGGCGCGCCGGCGAGAGTGGCAGGTTGAGGAAGAAGGCGCATCCGGGCAGGATGGTGGGCATCGTGTCGCTGCCTTTGAGGCACTGGATTTCGGCGTCGCCCATCTGCTCGAGGTGGTCGACGGAGATGGCGTTGTATTTCACGCCGACCTGCACGCCGCCCGAGATGGCCATCTCGTTGGCGTGGATTTTGGGCCGCAGGCCGTGCTTGATGCCGGCCTCGAGGATGCGTGCGGTGTCGTCGACGGTGAAGAAGCCCTGGTCGCAGAAGACGTCGATGAAGTCGGCCAGTCCTTCGGCTGCCACTCGTGGCAGCATTTCGTTGATGACGAGGTCGACATAGTCTTCCTGATGGCCGCGGTACTGCATCGGTATGCCGTGTGCGCCGAGGAAGTTGGAGCGGATGGTCACGGGCGTCGTCTCCCTGAGGCGGCGGATGACGCGGAGCAGCTTGAGCTCGCTTTCGGTCGAAAGGCCGTAGCCGCTCTTGATTTCGATGGCGCCGGTGCCGAGATGCATAGCCTCGTCGAGGCGCTGCAGGGCCATATCGTACAGCTCCTCTTCGGAGGCTGCCGCTGTGGCTTTGGCGGAGTTGAGTATGCCGCCGCCGCGCTTGGCGATTTCCTCGTAGCTGAGGCCTCGGATCTTGTCGACAAACTCGTGCTCGCGCGAATTGGCGTAGACGAGGTGGGTGTGCGAGTCGCAGAAGGTGGGGAAGACCATACGGCCGGTGGCGTCGACGACGATGTCGGCCTTGCTTTCAGCTATCTGTTTTCCGCTTTCCGTTTCCATCGTTCCGAAGTCCTTGATTTTGTCGTCCTCGACGATAAGGTAGGCGTTCTTGATGGTCTGCATCTGCGCCATCTCCTTGCCCTGGGCGCGCAGCTTGTGCTGGCCAGTTTCGACCTGCACCAGTTCCTTTATATTTTTGACAAGTGTAAGCATAATTCTCAATTGTTAAAATCGGCTGCAAAATTACGACAATTATTTCATACGGCAAAATCCGAATGCAAAAGTCCGACAAAGAGACTGCTGCAGGCTGCGCACGGACTTGCTGCGGCGGGGTGTGGGGACGTAGAATGACTGGTCGTGGAAATGAGTGTGTCACACCTTGGCGCTAAACCTTGCGAATGATTTTAAACCATACCCTTAACGTCGGCTTCAGAATGATTTTCCACAGCTTTCGCTCCAAAATCTACTGGAACCTCGGCAAGCGCGACGGCTACCCCCTCACCGAACAGTCGGCCTTCGGGCCGTTCAAAAAGTAGCTGCAAGGTGCAACTCCACCCCGTGAAGAGGAGAAAAGAGCCGAGGGTTGTCCAAACGGGCGACCCTCGGCTCTTTTTTTTGACACAGGCTGCCAGCCTGCGAACGACAAGGGACCTTCACTTCAGGTTGTCGCGGAAGAACTGCTCCAGCTTGTCGTAGGGGATCACGCCGGCCTGGTCGTCGTAGAGGTCCACGTGGCTGGCACCGGGGATGATCAAGATCTCTTTGTTGCCGACGGTTATGCTCTTGCCGTCGCATTTCTTGCCTGTCATCTTCTCGAAGGCGTACTCGCCTAAGTAGCGGCTGTGGGCCTTCTCGCCGTGGACGATGAGCACGGGATTACTGATCTCGCCGGCCATATCGAGCAGGGGCTGGTTGATGAAGCTCATAGTGCCAATGACGTTCCATCCGTCGGTCGAGTTGCCGCTGCGTTCGTGGTAGCCGCGCGGGCATTTGTAGTAGGCGTGGTAGTCCTTGACGAACCCGGGGACGTCGTCGGGCAGGGGGTCGATGACGCCGCCGGCGCGCTTGTAGGTGCCTGTGCGGTAGTCGTCGGTGCGCTGGGCGGCCCAGGCGCGGCGCTGCTCGTCGCGGGCCTCGCGGCTATCGGCGCTGCCGAAGTAACCCTCGCGCGCGATCTTGCTCATATCGTACATCGTGCTGGCCACGGTGGCCTTGATGCGCGGGTCGAGGGCAGCAGCGTTGACGGCCATACCGCCCCAGCCGCAGATGCCGATGATGCCTATGCGCTCGGGGTCGACGTTGGGCTGCACCGAGAGGAAGTCGACGGCGGCCAGGAAGTCCTCGGTGTTGATGTCGGGGCTGGCCATACGGCGGGGCTCACCGCCACTCTCGCCGGTGAACGAGGGATCGAAGGCGATGGCCAGGAAGCCGCGTTCGGCCATATGCTGGGCGTAGAGGCCGCTGCTCTGCTCCTTGACGGCGCCGAAGGGGCCGCTGACGGCGATGGCGGCCAGCCGGCCGGTGGCGCCTTTGGGCGTGTACATATCGGCAGCCAGTTCGATGCCGAAACGGTTGTGGAAGGTCACCTTGCGGTGCTCCACCTTGTCGCTGAGCGGGAACAACTTGTCCCACTCTTGGGTCAATGTCAGTTTTGTCATATCTGTCTTTTCTTGTTGTTGATTTGCGTTGTTGCACCCGGCCAGCGCCAGGGTTGCCGCCACAATGCCGACGGCCAGCAAGGTTCTGTGTTTCATCGTTGTAATTTTAAATGATTAATCGTTTATCTTTACTCAACAGCAAATGTGACGCTGACCGTGCCGCTTCCGAGGGCCTGTTCGAGGCCATCGGGGTCGGCGATGTGGCCGATGTGCGAGTAGCTGTAGGAGGTGGTGAAGGTCTCGTAGAAGAGCACGATGCAGTCGTCCCCATAGAGCATAATGTCGCCGGCGTGGATGGTGCCGACGCTGGTGCGGTTGGTGGGCAACGACTGGCCGAGGTAGTGGTATTTCTCGTTGCCGTGCAGGTCGCGCATCTCGAGCGTCAGGGGCAGCAGGGCTCGGAAGGCCTCGGCGGTGCTGTTCTGTTCCATCGTGGCCGTGAAGGTGCGGCTTCCGATGGTGAGCGTTATGCCCTCCACAGGGTTCTGGGCAGGCGTAAGGGGCTCGTCGTTGGGGGTGCAGGCCGTGGTAAAGAACATAAGTATTGCGGCTAAAAGGTTCATTATGCGGTTCATATTGTTTTATTCTCTTGATGGTTTCCGACTGCAAAATTACGTACATTCTCCGACACAGAACCCATTACTTACCGTCTGGTGAGTAATCTTGACCGAAAAACTCCTGCCTGTAGCCCTGTCCCCATTCCTGCATCGCGAAGATGACGTTGAACAGCAGCACCCCCTGCCGCGTGATGTGATATTCGGCACGGTTGGTGTAGCCGAAGCGGTCTACGCGCTCCAGCAGGTGCAGGTCGGTCAGCCGGCCGAGGCCGCTGGCCAGCATCTTCTCCGTAATATCGTAAAGGAAGGTCTTCAGTTCCGAAAAGCGCGTGTGGCCGCGGGCCACGCCGGTCAGTATCTCCACCATCCAGCGCGAACCAAGAATTTCGCACACATCGCGAATGGGCACAATATCCCTGGCCAACGTACTCTCCTCCATTCCGTTGATACGTGCCAGCAGTTGTTCTATCTTTCTATCGTCGTATGTAACCATTTTTTTTTTAACATTGAACTTGATGGCGAATTGCTCGAATTATGCGAAAGCTACGCGGGTCAATTACAAGCGAATTACTCGAATTTTAATTTTCAATTCTCAATTAATAATTGTCTTAACTACTAATCACAGATATGTGAAAAAAATTAAAACACGAATTATCATAAATTTACCATTAATTATTAATGGATAATTCGTGGACATTTGTGTTATGGGTTATTTCATTTCTCATTTTTCATTTCTCAACTCCCTTTGCGGTATTGCAGCGGCGTCTGGCCTGTCTGCTGGCGGAAGAAGCGGATGAAGAACGAGGGGGTGGCGAAGCCCAGCTGTTCGGCCACCTCGGCGACGGGGATCTGCGTGTGGTGCAGCAAAACTTTAGCCTCGCGGACCAGTGCGCGGTCGATCCACTGGAGGACGGTCAAACCGCTCTCACGCTTGACAAGTGCGCTCATATAGTTGGGCGACACGCACAACCGATCGGCATAGAAACCGATGGGGTGTTTGGTGCGTCCCTCCTTTGTGAGCAGCTGCAGGAAGCGGTGCATAAACTCGCCGCCGTGCGACAGCTGTTCCTCCTGGCGCAGGCTGAACATATCGAGTATCAGCGCATCGTAGAAATGGACTATTATGTCGGTGAAGACCGGATTGCGGTCGAACTGGTCGAAAATCATCGTCAGGTACTGGTTGGCGCGAGCGAAAGCCACGCTGTCGCCACTCACCACAAAACTCTCCATTTCACCTTTCACCTGAGGTATCTGACGGAACAGGAAAGCGCTGGCACGAGCATCGGTGCTGATGTAGTTGACCAGCACCAGCGCATCGGGCAGCAGCATTGCCAGGTCGCCGGCACCAAGTGTGTATGTCCGCATATCGATTTCTACCTCTACAGATCCTTGATGCAGAACAACAATACGTCCTTCAGCAAGGCGATAGGGCACACCCTGCTGGAAGAACTCGCCCCCTTCGGCAGGCGAAACATTATACAATATACCATTGTCGCCCGAGTGGCGAAAGCCGTGCCGCACCAGATGGTTGAGGATGTTTTTACTGTCAAGCTCTCGTATCTTCATTGTGAAAATTTATAGTTATAACGTGTTCATTTTCCTTTTATTGTATTGCATTGATAGAATATGGACATTTTTGCATCGGATAGTGATATTTTATTTTGAATAACGACAGTACTTTTGCATTTTGAAAACAGTGCAAAAAAATGGAAGTCAACACATATAAATTAGGGATTGATATAGGCTCTACAACTCTGAAAATATGTCTGTTGGATAAAAACGACAGGCTTATCCATTGTGATTACAGGCGCCACAATGCCAGTCCCGAACAAACGGCGATTTCGGCCTTGGAGAGAATGAAGGAAAAGGTCGGCAACTGTCAGATGGCGGTGCGGATGACCGGCAGCGTGGGTATGGGCTATGCCGAGCGTATGGGTATCGCATTCGAGCAAGAGGTCATTGCCGCCGGAGAGTACGTAAAGCGTTTCCATCCCGACATCCACACGCTCATCGATCTCGGCGGTGAGGATGCCAAGATGATTTTCTTCGACGAAGGGCGCGTGCCCGATATGAGGATGAACGGCAGCTGTGCCGGCGGCACGGGTTCGTTCATCGACCAGACCGCTACGCTGCTGGGCATCGAGACAGACGAACTCGATGCATTGGCTGCACATTCGCAAACGGTGTACCCCATTGCTTCGCGATGCGGAGTTTTTTCGAAAACCGACATACAAAACTTGCTGGCGCGAGGTGTGGGCAAGGCCGACATTGCCGCCTCGATGTTCCGGGCCGTGGCACTGCAGGTGATGACCACGTTGGCACGCGGCGTCGATGTGAACCCTCGCGTGCTGCTCTGTGGCGGCCCCTTTGCCTTTATGCCCCAGATGCGCAAGGCTATGCAGGTGGCGTTGGGTATGAGCGACAATGACTGTTTTGTGCCAGACCATCCGCACTATGTGCCGGCTATGGGATGTGCAGTGGTAGCCGACGGAAAAGCCATTGGCATAGACGAACTGGCAGAACGTTTTGCGCGGACGCAACCCATAGTCACAACTAATAGTTCAACTTTGGATTCTCTGTTTGCCTGCGACGAGGAGTACGACACCTGGATAGAAAGCAAGCGCGGCTACGAGGCACCGCTACGCGAATGTTTCGATGCTGGCGACTATTGGCTGGGGGTCGATTCGGGCAGCACCACCACCAAGCTGGTGTTGATCGACGCCGAAGGCCGTATAGCCTTCAAAGACTACTCTTTCAACGAGGGCGACAGTTATCGTGCCTTTGCGCGCGCTATGGAGCGGATGCACGCCGCAGCCGCCAACCCACAAGGGGTAAACATCGTGGCCTCGGCAGTCACAGGCTATGGCGAGGGGCTGCTCAAGTCGGCCTTCGCACTCGACCACGGTATTGTCGAGACGGTGGCGCACTTCACGGCGGCAAAGGCCATCGATTCCGAGGTGAGTTTTGTGCTCGACATTGGTGGCCAGGATATGAAAGCCATCTATGTGGAACACGGCAGCATACGCCGCATCGAAATCAACGAGGCCTGCTCGTCGGGGTGCGGCAGCTTTATTATGACCTTTGCCGGACAGTTGGGATACAATGTCGCCGATTTTGCCCGTATGGCTTGTTTTGCGCCACATCCCTACGACCTCGGCACACGTTGCACAGTGTTTATGAACTCGAAGGTGAAACAAGCTATGAACGAGGGAGCACGTGTCGACGACATCGCTGCAGGATTCTCCTATTCGGTGGTTAAAAACTGCCTTTTCAAGGTGCTGAAAATGCACAGCACCGACGAGCTGGGCAACCATATCGTCGTCCAGGGCGGCACATTCAAAAACCATTCCGTGGCTCGCGCCCTCGAGAAGATGACGGGCTGCGAGGTGCGCTTCTCCGACATTCCCGAACTGGCTGGTGCTTACGGCTCGGCACTTTATGCACTCTCCAAAAGCAATGAACAATGAACACATCACTTGACAGTATAATTAAGAACAACCACTACGAGTCGGGCATCGAGGTGTGTCCCGGCTGCGAGAACCACTGCACCGTCAAGACCTTCCGCTTCGAAGGTGGCCGCACTTTCCACTCTGGCAACCAATGCGAGCGCATATACGGCTCGGACACCGAAGCCGGCACTAAAGGCATCAATATGTTTGTCGAGAAAAACCGTCTGCTATGGAACCGTTCCACCAAGCCTGCAATGCCTAACGGCATCCGCATCGGTCTGCCTCGCGGGCTGGGCATCTACGAGGATTTCCCTTTCTGGTGCACGTTGCTGACAGAGTGCGGCTTCGAGGTGGTGCTATCCAAGAGCTCCACCAACCGACTTTACGAGCAAGGCATTCGTAGCGTGATGGCCGACAATATCTGTTTCCCCGCCAAGCTGATGCACGGCCACATACTTGACCTCATCGACCGCCGTGTGGACCGCATCCTGTACCCGTGGGTTGTGTTTGAGCACAAAGAGGACAGCAGCAGTGGCAATTCCTACAACTGTCCTATCGTCAGCGGATACTCCGATGTGCTGCGGTCGGCTCTCAACCCCGAGGAGCGTTATGGCATTCCGCTTGACGCACCGGTAGTCAACTTCAAAGACAGCAAACTGCTCGAGCAGTCTATAACCGAATACCTTGCCACGCTCGGTGTGGCATCGCGCAAGTCCAAAGAGGCGTTGCGCAAAGCCGTAGATGCACAGGAGCGCTACTTGGCAGAATTGGAGCGTCGCTCGCAGCAGGTGCTGCAGCAGGCCATCGTCGACGGCCGCACGGTCATCCTGCTGGCCGCACGGCCCTACCACATTGACCCACTCATCGAGCACAAGGTGTCGCAAGCCATTGCCGATATGGGTGTCGATGTCATCACCGAGAATGTGGCCTCACGTGCCGGCAGCGATGTCTATAGCAATATCAACGCCCTCAGCCAGTGGGCATATCCCAATCGGATTTTCAAAGCCGCCTGGTTCACTGGCCGCCACCCTTATGCCAACCTGCATATGGTGGAGCTAACCTCCTTCGGTTGCGGTCCCGACGCGTTCATCCTCGACGAGGTACGTTCCATCCTCGACCGTCACCACCGCAACCTGACGGTGCTCAAGATCGACGATGTCAACAACATCGGCTCGCTCAAGCTGCGCATCCGTTCGCTTGTGGAGAGCGCCGCCAGCGTTGGGTGCAAAACTGATAATTCAGATTCAAGCATTCATCATTCCGAACAGAGCACCTCATCCTTCACCACTGCCCCCTTTAAGCCTGAAGACCGTCGCCGAACCATCATTGCCCCCTATTTCGCAGAGGGCTATTCCGAATATCTGCCCACGCTGTTCGGTATGATCGGCTACCGCCTGGAGTGCCTGCCGATGGCCGACATCGACGATGCCGAACAAGGACTTCGCGAGGCCAACAACGACATCTGCTATCCCGCCACCATCGTGGTGGGCAGCATCATCCGCGCCCTAAAGTCGGGCCGCTACGACTTGAAGAACACCGCTGTAGCCATCACCCAAACGGGTGGACAGTGCCGAGCCAGCAACTACTACTCGCTCATCAAGAACGCTATGGTACGCAACGGCTTTGCCGATGTGCCGGTCATTTCGGTAGCTATGGGAGGTCTGCAAAACGACCAGCCTGGGTTTTCCATTCCCTGGCTCAAGGTGTGGCGCATCGCACTCTACACTATGCTCTACGCCGACACTCTGCTGAAGCTCTACTACCCAGCCGCTGCACGCGAGCTGGTGGCAGGCGAGGCACGTCGCCTTTTCGACCACTACACCGCCGCCGCCCAGCCTATCGTGGCAGCACAGGACTACAGAAGGCTGCTCCACCTTTTGGCCGAGGCGGTCGATGCTTTCACTCGCGCCATCGACTGCAGCAAACACGTACAACGGGTAGGGCTCGTGGGAGAGATTTACGTCAAATACAATTCATTCTCCAACAAGAATGTAGCTACCTGGCTGATGGACCACGGCATCGAAGTGGTGCCGCCAGCTCTAACACCGTTCTTCTTGAAATATTTCGCCACCGTAAAGTCGGAAAAAGAACAGCATATCGAACGAATGCCGATACCGCAAGGGCTTCTGGCAGGGGTGGAACGCATCATCCGCGGTATCGTCCGCAAGTTCGACCGCATAGGCTCCGCCTACCCTTTCTACCGTCCCTTCGAAGACATCCACGAGATTTACCGCCTCTCCACACAGATTGTCAACCCCGCAGCCAATTTTGGCGAAGGATGGTATCTGCCCGGCGAGATATGCCATCTGGCCGAGAGCGGTATCGACAAGGTGGTTAGTGTGCAACCCTTTGGATGTATCGCCAACCACATCATTTCCAAAGGCATCGAGAAGCGCCTCAAAGAACGCTACCCAAACCTCTCACTCCTTTTCCTTGACTTCGACTCAGGCACCTCCGAGGCCAATGTCCACAACCGACTCCACTTTATGCTTTCACGATAATAGGAAATGGACATTTTTGCATCGGTTTGTCGTATTTTAGGTCATTTTATGGTAGTACTTTTGCATCGTGAAACAAAAGGAATAACGAAGTATATTAACCATTAAAAACAAGTAACTTATGGAATCGAATAAAATCAACGGTGAGGCCCTCGGGCTGAAATTGGACAACGGCGCAGAACTCACCTACTGCGAACTGGGCAAGGAGAACAGCGAGATTCTGATCACCACGGCTTTCTACTTCCACACCTTTATGCCGGTGGTGGAGCTGGTGGCCAAACGCTACCACGTCTACGCCCTCGTGATGCGCTTCGACGGACCTACCGACGAACTCAACGCCGACGGCACCACCAACTGGGCACGCCAGTGGGGCAAGGACCTCTACGACTTCGCCACGAAGATGGGTATCAAGCGTTTCATCCACTTTGGCAAGTGCCACGGCACCATCCCCGGATGGTATATGGTCAAGGAGCATCTCGAAATGCTCGACTGCTTCGCCTCATTCTATCTGTTGCCGCACGTCAAGGGGCAGACCTCCAACACCTGGTTCGACGGTGCCAAGGAGGGTGTAGAGCATATGATGGGCATGGGTATGCGCAAGCAACGCACAGGCATACCTAAGAAGATAGCCGAGGTGCGCTGCATCGGTGCCAACGCTATGAGTCCCGAATTCCAGAAGTACGCACCCTCGCCCGAGCTCATCTGGCCCAGCCTCGAGGAATGCGACCAGACGCTGAAGAATATGACCGTGCCCGTGGGCTACTGCTTCGGCACCGACGACCCCGTGTTCCACGACTACTACGAGAGCAACATCTACGGCATCCTCAACACCCGCGGTGCCCGCACCGTCATCCTGCAGGGCGAGAAGCACCTGATGGAACTCGACGCCCCCGAGCGCGTGGCCGAAGAGCTGTTCAGCTTCATAGACCAATGCCACAAAGGCTTTTACCGCGAAATCACCGAACCCACTGGCGACGAGAAACCCTCATTCCTGCAACGCACCGTGATGAAGGCCGCCGCAAAACTGAAAGGAATCAAATAAACAATAAATTATAAACACACAAAAAAACACAACAAGTTATGGAAAATACAGCTAATGCAAAAGTGCTCCGCGCACGACTGATGGACCAACCCGAGGATTTCAAACGTCTCGGTATCAACCCCGACAAAGTGGAGAAATGGGAAGACGGACGCCGCACGCGTACCGAGGAGGTGGGCAGCGAGGTGTGGTACTTCGACGGCACGATGGACGACGGCACCAAGTTTATGGTCGGCTACCGTCCAAAATCGATGAACGGTATGAACAAGACTGTCGACTCGCCCCACGTGAACATCTACATCAAGAGTCCTGCGGGCAAGGAGTTCCGCGACGACATCGTCTACCCCGCCGAGGAGGGCAGCTTCAGCCGCGAACAATGCGACACCAAGGTGGGTCCCCACTGGTGCCGCGGTGACTTCAAGCACTACGACCTGTACTTCGAGCCCGTCCACGGCGTAGGCCTCGACCTGCACTACGACGCCCTTACCGAGCCCTTCCGCCAGGGTACCTCGCTGCTGGCCTTCGGCGACAACGACGAGTTCTACCACACCGACCTTGCAGTGCCCAAGAACCAGGTCAGCGGCCGCCTCTTCTACGACGGCGAGTGGCACGAGGTGAAGGGCCTCGGCTACCACGACCACCAGTGGATGAACACGATGCACTTCGCCCTCTACCACCACTGGCTGTGGGGACGTATGTACACCGACCTCTACACCATCTACATCTACGACTTCGTCGCCGCCCGCCAGTACGGCTACAAGCAGCTGCCTATGTTCGGCCTGATGGACAACAAGACCGGCAAGGTGGTCTTTATGACCGACGGCCACTTCGACCTCCACACCCGTCTGGAGCCCGAGATGCATCAGGGGCGCGAGTTCCCCAAGGAGAGCCACTACGTCTTCACCAACGCCGACGGTTCGCGTGCCGAGTTCGATGTTGAATGGGAGGATCAACTGGAGTTTTGGGATATGTACGAGATGGCCGGCGAAGAGCTCAAACGCCGCTACGATGCCATCGGTATGCGTATGCAGTACTGCCGCTACTACGCCAAGGGCGGCGTCCGCTTCACCCCCGCTGGCGGCGAAACCCGCGAGGCCAAGGGTGATATGATCTACGAGTACGCCTATATGGGTCAACCCGACCCCGCCGCGCACGTATGAGAAGCGGTAATATAAACTAGTACGAAAAATCCCCCGCCCTATTTCAGGTGGGGGATTTTCATATCAGCCCGACCCCACGACATATCGTTGGTGGAAATAGTGTAGTAGTGGGTGGCAGAGGTTCCTGCTGCTCCTTCTGTTTCTTTTTCCTGGCAGCCAACGAAAAACATCGCGCAGACGGCCATCATTAATAAAGTTTTTTTCATAATTGTGGTTTTTTTATTGGTTTGCATTTGTTTGATTTTATCGATATTTCAAGCAACAGTTGTTATAGCTCAAGCTGCTGCTGGTTGTCGTTGTATTTTATTTTGCCGAGGTGCTGGTAGGCGAGGGCCGTAACTTCGCGGCCGCGGGGGGTGCGCATTATGTAGCCTTCCTGAATCAGGTAGGGCTCGTAGACCTCCTCGATGGTGCCAGCCTCTTCGCCCACGGCGGTGGCAATGGTGCCGAGGCCCACAGGACCGCCCTTGAACTTGTCGATGATGGTCGACAGGATGCGTATGTCCATCTCGTCGAGGCCGTTGCGGTCGACGTTGAGGGCCTGAAGGGCATAGCGGGCAATGTCGAGGGTGATGGTGCCGTCGCCCTTGACCTGCGCAAAGTCGCGCACGCGGCGCAGCAGCAGGTTGGCGATACGCGGTGTGCCGCGGCTGCGACGGGCTATCTCGAGGGCCGACTCGCTGGTGATTTTGACCTGCAGCAGCTCGGCCGAGCGGTTGACGATACGGGTCAGCGTCGGCGCGTCGTAGTACTGCAGTCGGCAGGTGATGCCGAAACGGGCGCGCAGGGGTGCCGTGAGCATACCGCTGCGCGTGGTGGCGCCGATGAGGGTGAAGGGCTTGAGGTTCAACTGGACGCTGCGTGCCGCAGGACCCGATTCAATCATTATGTCGATGCGGTAGTCCTCCATAGCCGAATAAAGGTATTCCTCGACAATAGGGGAGAGGCGGTGGATTTCGTCGATGAAAAGCACGTCGTTCTGTCCCAGCGATGTGAGCAGTCCTGCCAGGTCGCCAGGCTTGTCGAGCACGGGGCCTGAGGTCATTTTTATATTCACGCCCAGTTCGTTGGCGATGATGTGCGAGAGGGTTGTCTTGCCCAGGCCCGGAGGGCCGTGGAGCAGGACGTGGTCGAGCGATTCGCCGCGGGCCTTGGCAGCCTGGACGTAGATGCGCAGGTTGTCGAGCACCTGCTGCTGTCCGGCAAAATTGTCGAAGGCCTTGGGGCGCAGGGCGCGTTCCACCTCGCGTTCGCGTGCGCTCTGGCTCTTTCCTGTGGGGTCTAAATTGTCGTTCATTGTCGGTATCTTCGTTGTTGGCGGCAGCCGGTGGCGGCCGCGCAATAGAAACTGCAAAAATACGAAAAAAAGCGCATACGGCGCGAAAGAAATGCGAAGCGGTTTGTAAGGTGTTTGTTGTTAGCGAAATACAAACTATTTTATTTTTTATGCAATAATAGGAAACAGTATGCGTTAACAAAATTAAATATAGAATGTAAAGAATATGAAATCAGTTATTGTCGGTACCGACTTTTCGAAAGGGTCGTACGTGGCACTCGAGATTGCCGTTGACATCGCCAACCAGCTGGGTAGCGGCATTAAACTATTGTGGGTCAAGAAAGAAAAGAAACTCCTGTCGGGCGAACAGATGGAGATGACCGAGCATCTGGCCGAGGAGAAACTGCAGCAGTTGTGCGAGCAGCACCAGCCGAATATGAAGGTCGGCAAGATCGAATGGGAAATACTGAGCGGCAAGGTGGCCAACTGCATCGCCGACGCCGCTCGCAGCGAGGATGCCCCGATGATTGTCATCGGCACCAACGGCGCCTCGGGATTCGAGAAATACTGGATGGGCAGTACGGCTGTGCGCATTGTGCAGGAAGCTCCCTGCCCGACGCTGACAATCCGCGAAGGATTTGATTTCCATAAGAAACTGGACAATATCGTCGTGCCTATCCGCATTAATGCCAATTCGCGGCAGAAAGTGGCCCCGGCGGCCCAGATGGCGCGCATTTTCGGCTCGCACGTCCATATTCTCGGCCTGATAGAGACGGCGCAGGATGCGCTGACGCTGCGCACCTACCTGCAGCAGGTCGAGGACTACTTCAAGAAGGAGGGCATCCCCTGTTCGAAGTGCGGCCGACGCTATGAGAACTATTCGAAGACGGTGCTGGACTATGCAGCCAGCATCAACGCCGACCTTGTGGTCATCAACACCGAGCAGGACCGCCTGCTGGCGCGCCTCTTCCTCGGTACCAATGCGCAGCAGATTGTCCACAATTCGCAGATACCGGTCCTCTGCATTCACCCCGAGGATATCGGCGACATAGCCAGATAGAAAGAACGATGGAAAACGACGCTTTGAGACGTGTGGTTATTGTCGGTGCTGGTGCTGCCGGTATGATGGCTGCATACGTCGCCGCCCAGCGCGGCCTGCACGTGATTTTGCTCGAGAAGATGGACCAGCCGGGACGCAAACTGCGCATCACGGGCAAGGGGCGCTGCAACCTGACCAACACGGCACCGCTCAAGGATTTCCTGACGCACGTGGGCTCGGATGCCCGCTTTATGCGCAATTCGGCATCGGTTTTCTTCAACCGCGAGTTGATGGACCTCTTCGAGACGCTGGGCGTGCCGTTGGTCGTCGAACGCGGAGACCGCGTCTACCCCAAAAGCGGCAAATCGCTCGACATTTTCCTTGGAATCATTACGGCTCTCGAAGCGATGCCAAACGTCGAAATACGCAAGAATACACGCGTGGCTTCGCTGATTGTCGAGGACGGCGTCGCTAAGGGTGTGCGCTGCGCCGACGGTGCCTTGCTGCAGGCCGACAGCATCATTGTTGCCACAGGCGGAATGAGCTACCCGCTGACGGGCTCGACCGGCGACGGCTACCGTATGGCCGAACTGTGCGGACATACGGTTTTGCCACGCTATCCAGCCTTGGTGCGTCTGGATTGCGACTTGAAAATTCCGCAGGAACTCGTTGGCTTTGTCCTTAAAAACGTGCGTCTTACGCTGACCGACGGCAACGGGCGCAAGCTGAGCGAACACTTTGGCGAAATGACCTTCACCCCGACGGGCATCGGCGGACCTATCGTCCTGTCGGCCAGCCGCGTGGCTACAGGCCCCCTGCACAGTGGCGAGAAGGTCGTGGCTCACCTCGACCTGAAACCCGCCATCGATGCGGCCACGCTCGACAAGCGCCTTATCAACGACCTGAACAGCAACGGCACCCGCGTCTTCAACGACGCGCTCCGCCTTTGGCTGCCGGCCGAGCTGATACCGACGGCGCTGCAGAGCCTGCATATCGAATATTATAAGCGGCTCAACCAAATCAATGGCGACGAACGCAAACGCCTGCTCGCTTTCCTGAAAGACTTCTCGTTCCGCCTGACGGGGACGGGCGGCTTTGAGGAGGCTATTGTGACACAGGGCGGCGTCAGCCTTAAAGAGGTGAATCCTAAGACTATGGAGTCGCGACTGGTCAAAAACCTTTACCTCGTCGGCGAGGTGCTCGACCTTGATGCCGACACGGGCGGATACAATCTGCAGCTGGCCTTCACCACCGGCAATGCCGCCGGCCGCTACTGCTGACAATATCATTGATTTCCAGATTACAAATGAACAGTCTAAAGCTATTTGTCGTTGCAGCGATTCTTTCGTTTAGCAGCCTTCAATTCTCATTTTCAGTGGCCCAAGGGCTCAAATGCCAGGCCATAACTGTCGATGCCAATGCCGACGAGGATGTGCGCTACGCCGCTGCCCAGCTGCAGCAGCTGCTCAAAGAGGGTGGCTTGGACCTGCCTGTCGTCAGGTCTGGCCGTCGTCGCTACAGGCACGGCGTTATCTATGTCGGCCGCACCGAAATGACCCCAGCCGACAGCTACCGTATGGTTGGCGACGGCGACCGCATTATGCTCCTCGGTTCGGGTACAAAAGGCACATTATATGCCGTTTATGACTTCCTTGAGCACTTCTGCGGCTATCGTCTCTATGCCCCTGATGCGCTCGTTGTCCGCGATGTCAGCCAGCTGACGATTCCCAAGGCCAGCATCACCGAACGCCCGGCTTTCGACTACCGCGAAGTGGCCTACTATTTCCCCAACCACAGCCGGCTGTATGCCGACTGGCACCGTCTGCACACCTCTGCCGACCGAAACTACCGATGGGGAATGTTTGTCCATACTTTCAACAAGTTGCTCCCGACCGACCTCTATTTCGACGAGCATCCCGAATGGTACTCGATGCGCGACGGACACCGCGTCCGCGACGGTCAGCTGTGCCTCTCCAACCCGCAGGTCCTCGATGCCCTCTGCAACGCTTTGGCCCGCGCCATAGAGGACGACGAGGTGGGCCATCCCGGATGGTCGGTCTCGCCCAACGACAACTATAACGTTTGCCAGTGCAGCGAATGTCTGCACTCGGATTCACTTTTCGGTGGCCCGACGGGCACCCTGCTGAACTTTGTCAACCAGGTGGCGCGCCGCTTCCCCGACCACACCATCTCGACGCTGGCTTACCAGTACACGCGCAGCGCGCCGAAGAATGCGCTTGTGTGGCCCGACAGCAATGTCGTCGTCGTGCTCTGCCCCATCGAGGCGGGACGCGAGGAGGCCATCTCGACCAACATCAAGGAGACCTCGTTCCGCAACGACCTCGACAACTGGCAGCAGCTGACCGGCAACCTCTTCGTCTGGGACTATGTGGTCCAGTTCCGCAACTTCTGGAACCCGTTCCCAAACCTGCACGTCCTGCAGCCCAACCTGCGCTATTTCCGCAGCAGCGGAGTGCGCCAGATGTTCGAACAGGCCACCGGCAACGACAACATCACCTCCTGGATGGAGCCGCGCACCTACCTCGTCGCCAAGCTGTTGTGGAACCCCAACCTCGACGCCGACTCGCTCCTGACCGACTTCTGCAACGGCTATTATGGCGATGCAGGACGCTATATAAAAGACATCATCGACACGATGACCGCCGCCCTTGTCGCTTCGGGCAAACGCCTCGACATCTACGGCTATTCCATCGACGGCTGCGAGGGCTATCTGGCCCCCGAACGTATGAGCCAATACCGCACGCTGATGCGCCGGGCCTACGCTGCCGCGCCTGACAGCATCGTCCACCAGCGTCTGCGCTTTTTCGAACTCTCGCTCGATTTTGCCACCGTCGAACTTGCCGCAGGGGGTGCATTCTATGATGAACTTTTCCCCGAAGGGGATAAACTTGACAAAGTCAGGCAGATGTATGCGATGCAGGACCGTATGGTCGACGACCTCAACCACTTCGGGGTCAGCCAGATGATGGAAATGGGCATTTCGCCCGACCAGTACCGCGACCTGATTGCCCGCTACATCGAGAAAACCTTCAGCTACAGCAACAGCTACTTCCGCCCGGTCGAATTGCGCAAGGCACCCACTGAGCCCTACACGTGCGAAGGGGCGCAGAGCCTCACCGACGGCGCCGGCGGCATTCTCGACTATCGCGATTATTGGCTGGGCTTCTATGGCGATACGCTCGACGCCGTCATTTCGCTAGGTGCCACCGACACTGTGGGCCACATCAGTATGGACTTCTATTTCTACCCGCTGTCGTGGATTTTCCTGCCGCAACGTATTGACTATTATATATCTAACGATAAGGAAAACTGGAGGCTCATCGGTAGCCACACGCCCGAAAACCCTGAAATCCTGGCCACGCCGATGATCAAAACCTTCAACACCGACCTGCCGAAGCCGACACAGGCACGCTACTTGCGCATCGTTGCCATTCCGCTGCCCGAAATTCCGCAGTGGCACCGCGCCGCAGGTCGGCCGGCCTGGATGTTCACCGACGAGGTGCTTGTCGAGTCCAATCCGCGTCACATCGCTGAACCCGAACCTGTTACACGTCGCGACACTGCCGTCGGTGGTGTGCCTCGTTTTCTTGCGCCGGGCGATACGGTGGCTCTCATTTCCCCGTCGTACTACTGTGATATCGAGAAAGTTCGTGCCGCAGCAGAGGTCATCGCGCAGTGGGGCTTGGTGCCGCTCATCGGACCCAATGTGGGCTGCCGGGCCAACAAGCAGTATGCCGGAACCGACCGTCAGCGTCAGGACGACATCGAATGGGCTTTCACCAATCCCAGCGTCAAAGCAATTATCTGCAATCGTGGCGGTTATGGCAGTATTCATTTTGTCGGCGACCTCGACGCGTCGCTTCTGGCCAAGAACCCCAAATGGCTGGTGGGCTACAGCGATGTCACCACGCTGCACTCGATGGCTGCCACGGTCGGAGCAATGAGCATTCACGGCATAATGGGCAGTGGCATAGCCGATTGCGGCGGCAATAGCGTGTCGGCCAATCTGCTTCGCGACCTGCTGTTCGGCACCCTTCCGCGCTACCACACGCCTCGCCACGCCTACAATCAGCGCGGCACTGGGCGCGGCGTCCTTGTCGGGGGCAACCTGTGCACGCTGTCGGCTCTTGCCGGCACCGCTGCCGACGCTACCGATGTGCCGGATTATATCCTTTTCATCGAGGAGGTTGGTGAGGATTTTCACCATATCGACCGTCTTTTCAATAACTTAGTCAAACGCGGCGCCCTGCAGCGCTGCCGGGGTGTCATCCTTGGCGACTTCACCGACTGTCCTGCCGAGCTGGGCTTCGGCAGCGTCGAGGAGATGCTGCACCATTATCTCAAGGAATACGACATACCGGTCCTTTGCGGCTTCCCGGGCGGACACGGCGACATCAATCTGCCGCTTGTTATGGGTGCAACTGTCGAACTGAAAGTCAATACTTTGGGCGGCACGATAACATTCGATATCGACGCTCCCAGCCGCGAAGTCAGGACGGGCCATCTTTCCGACGAATAGGAAAGTGTATCTTCCTTACTGCTTGCTTTTTACATATTTTGCTGAGGCTCTTCTCGCCTTGCTGTTTCCGCTGTTGTCCGTTCGGCTGCGCTTGGAACAGGGCAGGCTCTACGCATTGTGGAATGCCCGTTGCTTGTTTGCTTTCGTCGCTTTTTGTGGCGAGGCGTAAGGCCATCATATCTGCCTGCCGTTATGTCGCCGAAACGGGCTCTCCGCGTAATTCAAAAACGCCCTCGATAAGGCCAAAATCCTTTTAACATTTAACATAAAAACTGTTAAATTTAACACAATTTTCGCTCTTTCTTAAAATGCTGATTTCCAAGGGTCAAATACCTACCAAAGTTCACCCAAACTCCTACCAAATTCTTACCAAATTTTAAGTTAATGGGCTTTGATTGGGGTCTGGTAGATTTAACATTTGTTTTTGGTGCGGAAAGCGTGGCTTGCATTGCGAAAATAAAGCGACCGGCATCCGTTTTCGTCGGGGGTGCCGGTCGCTGATTTTCAGTTGCCGAGGCCGGTGTCAGCCTATCGTTGTGTATGCGCTGACGAAGTGCTTGATTTCGGGCTCGTCGGGTTTCAGGGTGACGGCGATGATGTCAAAGCGGGCTTCTTCCGTGCGGTTGTTCTTGATTATGTATGCGTTAGCCAGGCGTATGTAGGCCTGCCGCTTCTTGAGGTCCACGAAATCTTCGGGGTTGCCGAAGTCGTTGCTGCTGCGTGTCTTGACTTCGATGAAGACTATCAGGCCGTCCTTGTAGGCGATGATGTCGGCTTCCAACTTGCCTATGTGCCAGTTGGTTTCGAGAATCAGATAGTCCTGATCCTCAAGATATTTCCGCGCCAGCGTCTCGCCTTCCTTGCCTGTGTTGTTGTGCTTTGCCATTGGATGTGGATTGGGATGGTGAAAAGTGATTGGGGAATGGGGGTAAGGTTGTGCTTTATAACTATTCTCAGCTTCCCTTAAACTCTTCGAGGGCGATGGTGGCCTCTTCCCATTCGCTCATACGCTGTTCCAGTCTGTCTTTCAGTGACTGATATTCAGCGTAGAAAGTGGCGTCGGCTGCCACTTCGGCGCTGCCCGATGCAAGCTGTTGCTCCTTGGCTGCGATGGATTCTTCGAGGGTTGCAATCTCCTGTTCTATCTTCTCGACATTGCTGCGGAGCTTGCGCAGTTCGCGTTCGCGCTCCTTCGACTGCAGGTAGTCGATTTTGCCTTGCTTCTCGCTTTCGGCCTTGCGCTCTCCGCTCTCTGTTTTCCGCTTCTGTTCCAGCTCTTTAAGGTGCTCCATTTTGCGGTATTCGAGGAAATCGAAGATGTCGCCCTTGAACTCGTGGATGCCGCCGTCGCGGAACTCGAAAAGCGAGTCGGTCAGTCCCTGAAGGAAGTCGCGGTCGTGCGACACCACGATCAGCGTGCCGGTGTATTGCAGCAGTGCGTTTTTGAGGATGTCCTTCGAGTCCATATCCAGATGGTTCGTCGGCTCGTCGAGCACCAGCAGGTTGCAGGGCGTCAGCAGCAGTTTGGCCAGGGCCAGTCGCGCTTTCTCGCCGCCCGACAGTACTTTGACTTTCTTCTCGATGTCGTCGCTGTCGAAGAGGAACGAGCCCAGGATGTTGCGGATTTTTGGGCGTATGTCGCCAATGGCTGCATCGTCGATGGTTTGGAAGACTGTCTTTTCGCCGTCGAGCATAGCGGCTTGGTTTTGTGCATAATAGCCTATCTGCACCTGATGGCCCAGCTTGAAGGTGCCGGTGTAGTCGGTCAGCTCGCCGACAATGATTTTGGCCAGGGTGGATTTGCCTTCGCCGTTGCGGCCCACGAAGGCCAGCTTGGAGCCCTTGGTAATCAGGAAGTCGACGCCGTCGAACACTTGGTTGTCGCCGTAGGCTTTGCCAAGGTGCTGCGCCTCGAGGACAATCTTACCGCTGTGTGGGGCCGGAGGGAACTGGAAATGAATGCTTTCGGTCGAGACTTCGTCGACGCTGACTTGCTCCATACGTTCCAGCATCTTGATGCGCGACTGCACTTGCTTCGACTTGGTGGCTTTGTATCGGAAGCGTTCGATGAAGGCTTCGATTTGTGCCACTTGGCGCTGCTGGTTGGTCAGCGATGCCATCTGCGAGGCACGGCGTTCCTGCATCTGCACAACGTATTCGGAATAAGGTACTTTGTAGTCGTAGATGCGCCCGGCGGTGATTTCGATTGTGCGCTTGGTGATGTTGTCGAGGAATGTGCGGTCGTGCGACACCAGCACCACGGCGCCGTCATAGGTGGAGAGGTAGTTCTCGAGCCACTGTATCGACTCGATGTCGAGGTGGTTGGTGGGCTCGTCGAGCAGTATGAAGTCGGGGTGCTTCAACAGCAGCTTGGCCAGTTCGACGCGCATCTGCCAGCCGCCGCTGAACTCGGCCACAAGGCGGCCGAAGTCGCTGTGGCGGAAGCCCAGACCGAGCAGGATTTTCTCGGCCAGTTCGCGTCGGTTCGAGCCGCCAAGCAGTGCTATGTGTTCGGTCACCTCGTTCAGGCGTGCCAGCAGGCGCTCGTAGTCCTTCGTCTCGTAGTCGGTGCGCTCTGCAACTTCGTTGGTAAGGCGTTGCTGTTCAGCCTCGAGGGCATCGATTTGCTCGAAGGCGGTCATTGTTTCGTCGATGACGGTGCCCACCGAGTCGGGCACCATCTCTTGCGGCAGGTAGCCGACGGTCTGGCCCGATGCGATGACGATGGTGCCGGTTTCGGCTTCCTGGCGATGGCACAGTATTTTGAGCAGTGTCGACTTGCCGGCGCCGTTCTTGCCTACAAGGCCTATGCGGTCGCGGTCGCCGATGTTGAAAGTCACGCCGTCGAAGAGGTTGACGCCGGTAAACTGTACGGATAGATTGTTGACGGAAATCAAAGCGGGGAAATAGGAATTATAAATTATGAATCAAGAGAGGCCGATGCCATTGCGCTTACGCAAGGTGCATAAACCATAAAAGGCGAACAGAGTGTCCGCCTTTATATCGTTAGTGTAGAGTGGCTTAGTTGAGCTGGAACTGCACGGGCAGTGTGAACTCGGTACGCACAGCCTTGCCGCTCTGCTTGCCGGGTTTCCACTTGGGCATAGCGTTGACGACGCGCAGGGCTTCCTTGCCGCAACCGCCGCCGATTTCACGGGCAATGGCGGCTTTGGTGATGCTGCCGTCTTTTTCAACGACGAAGCGGATGACCACCGTGCCGGTGATGCCGTTGTCGCGGGCCACGTCGGGATACTGGATGTTCTCGCCCAGGTACTTGTAGAGGGCTTCTTCACCGCCAGGGTAGCTGGGGTATTCCTCGACGAAGACGAAGATTTCCTCTTCTTCTACGGTTTCCTCACCTCCCACGTCGGAGATGACAACTTCCTGCTGCTCTTTGTTGGCGTTGTCGCCAGCGTCGACAATACCAAGTTCGTGGGTCAGCTCAGCGTCGTCTTCAACAACTTCAAGTTCGGTGGTGACTTCCGGTTCGGGCTGTTCGGGTTCCGGCTCGGGGATATCCTGCTTCTCCTGTGTCTGGATGATTTCCTCTTCCATTTCGGTCGAAACCACTTGCTGTGCAAAACCGCTGTCCTTCTTCTCGGTGCTTCTGATGTTGAAAGCAACCAGAACAAGGGCCAGGATGGTCACCAATCCAATCTCAATATGCAGACCTTTCTTTTTTTCGAGGTCGGCTTTCTCTGACTTTTTTGCTTCCATATTATTAATTTTTAATTGTTTATTCTATATATTGGGCCTTTTTTCGAGCCTTCTTTGACACTGCTAAATTACGCATTTTTTTTAACTTATCAACAATCGAATGTAAAAAAAATGTTTTTGCGGTCTCTTTTTCAGTCTAAATATTTGATGTACAACAATGAATGGATGCGATTTTTTTTAAGGCTGTGTTTTGTCCCGTTTTTGTGTTTTCAATTGTTGACACCGTATCCAAAGAGGGCAAAGTCGCCGCGAAGCGGATCGTCGGGAAATACGGTGGCAAGGGCCTCGGTAAGGCGCCGCGCCGCGCTCATTGATGCCGTGGAACTGTTGAGCAGGCCGAGTCGGACGGACTGCGAGAGGACGTGTGTGTCGAGTGGCATAATCAGAGTGCGCCGGTCGATGAACGGGGTCCAGAGGCCCAGGTCGACGGGCGAGCCGCTGCGCACCATCCAACGCAGGAACATACATACGCGTTTGCAGGCCGACTGGGTGTCTTTTGGTATGACGACGCTGACTCCTGAGGCTGCGAAGTGGCTGCAGATGGCCTGGACGGCACCAAATCCGTCGCTGGCGTTCTGGCGGACATATTCGCCCAGAGTGCCGAAACGGCTGAGCAACTGGCTGTAAGCGTTGAGAAACTGGTGCATACAGCCGTTGTTGTAAAGCCTGTAGAAGCATTCTTTGTCGTTGGGGCGGAAATGGTCGTTGAAGCTGCCGCTGCGCAGCCAGCGGTCCATTTCTCCGCCGCTCCATTCAAGGATTTGTCCAATCTTCGGCATAAATTGCTTGCGGCTGCCATAGCTCAGCACCGAAGCGACGAAGGCCATAGCCTCTTGGTTTTCTGCGCCTTCTACCTGATGCATCCAATACGAGGGGTCGCCAATGATGAAGTCGGCCGTCTCGTAGCGCGCGGCAAGGTCGCGCAGCAGCTGTGCTGTCGCGGTGTCGACGGGTCTGCTCATTTCACAATCCTAAAATAATTCTCTTTGCGCTGACGGGCCGGCGGAAGCGGTTTGGCGGGATAGCCGAGGGCCAGGGCTCCGACACCCATCAGGCCTTCGGGCAGACCCAGCTGGGCCATCAGTGCGCGACCTTCGTCGGTGGCGAACATCTGCCGTTCGCGGTTTATCCAGCAGCTGCCCAGCCCGATGGCATAGGCTGCATTCATCATATTGCCCAGCACCAGAGTGCCGTCGGCAAAGCCGTTTTCCCACACATCGGGCTTCGAGCAGAAGACCAGTACGATGGTCGGCGCGTCGTAGTATGGGTTGCCTTCCTGCTGGGTGAATTGCGAGTTCATCTTTACCAACTGCTTGATTATATCTTTGTTCTGCACTGCCACAATCCACGGGTCCTGACGGTTCATCCCTGTCGGGGCGTAGGTGCCGGCCTCAAGCACGGCCTGAAGTTCCTCGTCGCTTATCTGCTGGGCCTTGTAGGCTCGCACGCTGCGCCGCGTGCGCAAGGCTTTGAGAATTTCGTTGTCCATAGTTGTAGTCTGATTTATGTTTGTGTGTTTGTTTTCAGGAAATTATGTTGTGTACAAAATGAGATTTGGTGTTTGCAAATTTACATAAAAATTTCGACTCGTCATATGCCGATAGAAATATCTGGTACGCAGGCGCCTCGCCTGCGAAAAAAAACACAGGCGAGGCGCCAATCATAAGCGATGCGCGAAAAACTGTTTATTCTTTGAAAAAAGCGGACAGGTCGCATCGGAGCAGGTCGCCATCCTTGAGTTGGATGTAGAGATGCCGTTTGTCAAAAAGCAGCTCCTTTGTCTGTGCCTCGAATAGCAGCAGAAAACTGTCTTTACCTGTTAGTAGGCAAATCTCGTTGTCGGTGGCGAATGCCAGTCCGCGGTCGGTCATCACTGCTGTCTTTATGGGTGCCCATAGGTTGAGGTAGCGAGTGCATTCTTTGTCATTGAAAAGATATATGTTATTTTCGGTCGTGACAATTGTGGCAACACCCAGCTGCGACACGTTGATGATGTTTTCTTTTATGGTAAGCAGCCGTTTCGCCCTCTTTACTTTCAGGTTGGCAAGAAACAGATGGCAATTGCTGTCTTGATGGCTGACTATGTATATTCGTCTGTCGTCGAGAGGATAGATGTCGAAGTCGGGAGTGTCGAAGTCCATAAGCGGCACAGAAATGTTGTCGAGCGAATAGATTTCGTAGCCGCTTTTGACGATGAAACTGTTTCCGGACCAGACAATATCGTCAATGACAATGCTGTCGGGGAACACAATATCCGCCAAATCACTATTCTCCATTAGCGAGCTCAACTGGTTGCCAGCCAGTATGTAAGGTCCTCTGGTTGGGATTGCCACAAGGTCGATGTCCGAAAGGTCGATTTCGTCGTGGGAAGTGACGACTTGCAAGAATGAGGTGTCTTGGGCATATGAGCATTGAAATAACAACGCTGCCAAGAGGGATAGCATTAGATGCTTTTTCATAGTGTGCTCTTATTTTACTTCGGTTGGTATCTCAGAAACTGGTGTTGTGATGTTTTTGCACTTCAGACCGGAGACTTTGAATTTGCCTCTGAAGGGGTTGAGTGTAGCTAATGTCTTATAGTCTATTGTATATTTGGCGCTGGCCGATATTTCGCCTGTACATAATATGTATTTGTCCCCTCTTTTTCTTACTTTTCCTACGGTTACAGAAGCTGCTGCTTGGGCTGCTGTGTAATTTATATCTGGAGCAGAGCCGTATTTCGTGTCGTCGTCTGTTTTGTTGTCTGTCGTTCCTGTTGATTTCTCATACATTTGGTCTATGGTCGCTTTTGCAATATCGGTGACGCCGACACTTGCAGTAGCTTCTATTTTGCCACCTCCAGATATTTCCGCTGACGCTCCTACCACAGTATTGCCTATGGGCATATTTTTATCCATTGGAGCCAAATAGCGGTATTGGTAATTTATTTTGTCGCTATTGTCCAATATATTCATTTTCATTTCCGCCTTGATTTCTGGAATTCTTGTTACTATTTCTTCATAAGTCAGATCTTTCAATTCATTTAATGATGGAACACCTTTAATTTTGAATGATTCCTTGCAGTAGTTTTTCAAACCATCTTGTTGTATCAATTTAACAATATTCTCGTCTTCCCAGAAATGTTGCTCAAAAGTGTAAATCTGTAGATGACGGCCATTTTCCGACACTATGAAAAGACGATTTCCGTCGTTCGCTTCAAATATGTATTTCCCATCGTTATTCTTCCCGACTGCAGAAGGCATCACCCCTGCTTTTTTTATAAATGTTCCCTCATCGGTCTCGTAAGTCACCTCCTGGATATTGTTGGATTTCATATAGTACAGAAGCATTTGCAATTGGCCATCGTCGAGTTTCTCTTTAAACTCGTCGAAGTATCGTCCCGTTTTATTGTCAAAATTAATGTGTTTGAATTCAATCCGCTCCATTGTAAACATTTTGTCCATATACTGTTCCCAATCGGAGTTGAGAGTTGAATGCTCGTTGCCGTTGAGTGTCAGTGACACGGTTTTTCCGCTGCTGTGTTTGGAAACTACGGATTGGATATCGGCTTTCTGAATATGTATACTCGACGGCATATAGCCCGACTGCATACGCTCGGTGCCTTCGGGCTGGGTGTAAATCATACGCTCATAGCCTTCCGTAGCCTTATAATCTACATCGTTATGCAGACGGTTGTAGTGGGCTGCGCTGCTTCTGTATTCGTTGGCCAGGGCTTCGTTGTAGCGACGTTGTTGCTCTATGCGCTCGCGTTCAATTCGTTGCCGTTCCCTTTCTGCTGCCGCTGCTTGTGCGGCACGCTTTTGTTCAAGCCATTGTTGGTGCTCGACTTCGCGCTGTGCTTTTTTCATCTGTGCCTGTGCTTTCTGTTTGGAGGCATAAGACGAAGGTGTTCTCACAGTACTATTGTCAGTACTGAATTGTATGCCCTGTTGTGCACGGGTTGTTGCCTCACGGACTTTTCTTTCGATTTCAATATTGCGTTGCTGCTGTTGCTGTAGCATTATTTGCTGATAATAATAGTCATCTTGCCAGCGTTGGCGTTCTGTGTTGCCGTTCGCTATGGCGTCGCGCTCCTTTTTCCATTCTTCGGAATACATTCCATCGTAAAGCGACTGGCCGAATATAGGAAAGGTTGATGCAAATAATAGAATAATAATAAAACAATAATTTTTCATATGTAATTGTTTGAAGTCTTAAAATGAAAGTTTTACACTGGCTCCGAATGTATTGTGCTGTGGTTCATACGTGGGTGCCACCGCAACCGAAGCACTTGCCTTTTGGCGCAGTTTCTCTATGTTGCGGCGGTTGATGTCCATATAGATTTTCTTCTGCTTGTTCACGCAAATACTTGGTATGGCGACATCTCCTATTGTGAATGCTAACACACCAATACTTGAGATTCCTAATCCATTCATATATTTGTCCCCCTCTCCAGGCATAACATCATTCATAGTCTTTATACCTTTGCGAATCATTATCACACCAACAACATTTAGTGCGACAAAAGGGACAAGAATTTTGGGGTTAGAAAGTGAGTATTTTCTTTTAATCTGATAGTACTCTTCTAGTAATGTTGAGTTTGCGCTGATCGAGGACAAGGTTATAGGCTGTCTGTTTTTTGAAACAAAAAATATACTGTCGCTCTCTTCCCAACGGACTAATTGCATTCTTTTGTCTTTGATGTAGTCGTTATAAACGCCGGTGGGATTACCTGCTTCTGATGTAGTGGTAGTAACGGAAACGTGCGAGACGTATGCATTCATCACATTATCGTTTTTTGGGAACAAAACCATATTGTATACTTCGTCTGTTTTTGATGAGGTATTCAAAGAACGTGCAAGAATATCCACAGCACCTGTGTAAAGCACTGTCATAACAGACGCTGCAAGTTTGTCTTCAATGCTGGCTTTTGAACTGATTATGGTGGCGTTCATTTTGGCTCGTGTGTCACGGTTGCTTTCCAATATCGTGTGTGCGAGGTCTGTATTGCCTCTACGGTCCCTTACGAGTACGGATGCAAACTGTATGGCTGCATATCGGTTGTTCCCGTCAAACAGAAGTGCCTGCGAGGTGTTGATCTGTTTATTATATGCCAATGAAGGCGTAATCATATCTTTCTGTTTCGGCACTTCTTGCTGTGGCAACAGAATATGTGCGCCGGTCTCCTTTTTTACATCCTTGATTTCGAGTATAAATGGACTGTATAATTTTTCATCTGAAAAGCCCTTGTAGCTTATCTTTTCCAGCAACACCCATTTCCCTTTCATATCATCCTCCAACCGACGAGGATGCAACAGGGCGTATGTTTCTTTTTGCAGTTTGGTGATATCCTCGTCCAACATATTGTCGTTCTGGGCGGAATACTGTTTGAGCTTGTCGATATATGTATTTGTGGCTTGTTCGTTGCCTCGCGAGGCGAATATTGTTGCCAAAACAGAGCTTACCATCGGCAGTTCGCTCTCGCCGCCGCCGTATAGATATATTTCGCCAAAATATATGATACCGTTCTCGTTTTTTGATGTCACCGCATTATTAAACTGATTCAGATAGTATTCTTCGATGCATTGCCTTTTTATGCAGGGGGGAAGTCCGTTTATGTATAGCGGAACGTCTCTCCACGCCGCGGCGGTGTTGTTGCGGTCGCCACGATAAATGGAGTCAATAGTCCGAACGATTTCGTCGCCCGTAATGCAAGGCTTTTCTTTTTGTTTCTTAGCTTTACCCTTTTTTTTGTTTTCGATAGGGACGAGCTCTCCACATCGTGAGAAGTCAAGCTTTAGGGGTTTCGGTGTATCGGATTTTGTTGCAGTTACTCCTTGTCTCTTGACGAATTTGATGCTGGTGTACGATTTTGTCCAGGTGGGACCGTCCAAATTAGTCCATATCTTATAGTGAACACCGTCGGCGTCCATATTGAGTATTTTTGCAAGGAAACGGCTCCCGTCCTTCAAAATGATTGTGTCCTGCGCGGATGCTGTGATCGTCAGGAGTAAAAGGACCGATGCAATAAGTGTTTTTTTCATAGTCATAAAGGTTTAAAAAGTTAGTGTCAATCCTGCGCCAACCGGCGATATGCCTAATGATAGTTGCGCAGTCCTTTGTGTTTGCGGGGCTTGCGAGCAGTCGCGGTTGAAAATGATTCGAGCATTTTCGGAGTGAGCAATAGAGCGGTTCATAATAGGAATTCCTATTAATACGCATCCAAGGCCTGCACCGAACCATATAAGCATCGGCTTTAGATGATTGTTCCAATCATCAAAATCATCTTCAAACATATCTCCGTTAATCAATGGCTTTATTGCTTTATACAGGCCTATAGACATTAATACGGTGCCGGGAAGAAGCGTGGTAAAACCTGCAATGTTTGATACTCTTTCGGCATTCATTGCTTCTTGATACGCCGCTGGGCAGGTCTGTTTTAAAAAATCATTATATTCAGATGAATTTAATTCGCTGTTCCCGTAATATGTTTTCCCGTTTACGACTTCTATCTGTGTGCCACTTCTGAATGTCACAACTTTCCCTGATGATAGATTGATTTGTGTCTCCACTTCGGGCTCGTTCTGCCAACTCAAGCCGGCCTCGACCTCGTTGCTGTAGTCATTGCTTTGCTCCGTTTCTGCAGGAACATTGTTGAATGTGTAAACCTCGCCGTTTTCAAATATTATCGACGCAACTCTTGCCGCGCTCATCGTGAACAGCGGTCCGTTAAGATTGCTGTGCTTTTTGTAGGAGACTTGTGTTTCCGAGATTTCGATGACTTTGCATTCAATCCTTTCTGACTGGTTCGTCACGATGATGTCTTGCGCGATAGAGGACAACGTCAATAAAATTAATGTGATAAAAAGGTACAATTTTTTCATAAATGATAATATTAAGCAATAAAAAACCCGTGAACTGTCTATGTTCATATCTGAGGTTCGCCAAAACCCTATCTGTAAACAAGAAAGCTCACGGTTCCGTGAGCGTTTCCACTTTCTGTGCAGATAGTAGTGAAATTTGGCGATTTCAGATATGCTAAGAAAAGCGAATACGCTTGTATATTCTATATGTTATACTATGATTCTACATTTTGTTTGATTTGATTTGTTAAGGTAAAGGATTTGTTGTTATGATTTTGCAAAATTACGAATAATATTTGGAATGGCAAAATTATTTTATCGTGAGGTGCTCTATGTCGCCTTTAGGCCAGTGCGTCGTCGATAATCATCTCGTAAAGCTGTGCTGTCGAGATGCCCATAGCGCGGGCCTGCTTGGGGACGATACTTTCGGCACTTTGGCCAGGTATGGTGTTGACTTCGAGGAAGGTGAGGCGCTTGCGCTCTTCGTTGTAGATGTAGTCGAAGCGCACCACGCCGCTGCAGTTCAGGCGGTCGTAAAGTTTCGACGATACATCCTGGACCTCTTCGGCAATGCTTTCGTCGATTTCGGCAGGCGTCACTTCGTTCGAGAATCCGTCGTATTTTGCGGCATAGTCGAAAAACTCGTGGTCGCCCAGTGGAATGATTTCTGTTATCGGGAAAATATATTTCTTGCCCTTGATTTTCATCACTCCGCAGTCGAGCTCGCGGCCTTTGACAAACTCCTCTATCAGCACTGCTTCGTCTTCGGTAAAGGCCTCTTCGATGGCGGGCATCAGCTCTTCGATGCGCTTCACCTTGGTGGTGGCCACGCTGCTGCCACCCGATGCGGGCTTGACGAAGACCGGAAACCCCAGTCGGTTGGCAATGTCTTGTGTGTCTATGTGTTGGCCTTTGTAGTAGAGGCGTGATTTGGCCACCTTGACGATGTGGTAGCTGCGCACAACGGCGTTGCAGTAGCCTTTGTTGAACGTTAGCGCCGAAGTGTAAAATCCACAGGTGGTGTATTTTATGCCCAGCAGGTCGAAATAGCCCTGCATCACGCCGTTTTCGCCGGGGTTGCCGTGGATGATGATGAAGGCCAGGTCGAAGTGCACTTTCTGTCCGTTGTCGGTGACGGTGAAGTCGGCGCGGTCTATGGGGCGGTGGCTGTCGTCGTCGGCAAGCCAGTACCACTGCTGGCGGTCGATCTGGCCGTCGGTCAGTTCGCCGACAACTATTTTGTATACATTATATTTATTTTTGTCGAGCGAATCGTAAACCTGGCAGCCGCTGTTGATTGAAATCTGGTGCTCGCCGGAAAAGCCGCCCATTACAAGTGCTATGTTTTTCATTGTGTATTGTTTGTGAATTGTGAATTGCGATTAGTGAATTGTGATTAGTGAATTGTGATTAGTGAATTGTGAATTGTGAATTGTGAATAGTGACCTGTGACCAGTGACACGAATTGTCCCTTTAACATCCCTCTAACCTCCCTTAACCTCCCTCTAACATCCCTTAACATCCCTCTAACATCCCTTAACATCCCTCTAACATCCCTTAACTTCTCTCTAACTTCCCTTTAACTCCCCTTAACTTCCATTAACCTCCCCATCATCTCCCCGTTGTATCGTTCGGTGTGCTGCCCTGCGGTTCTCGCTGTCATAGCGGTCGCAGAGGGCAATCGTGTCGTCGTCCATAGTGGCTTGTTGGAAACGCTGCCACACTATCTCCTCGGCCATCTGCGAAGGGTGGGAGAGGTCGTCGGCATAGAAACGGTAGTCGCGCAGCTCGTCGACAACAATCTCGTAGGCAGGGAAATAGTAGGCCCCATATTGTTGGCACAGCTGCTCTACGGCCAGCAGCAGGGCCGCCTTGCCCAGCTGGTTGCCGTGGGCTCCGTAGGCGCTGTGGCGCACGGGACTGACGGTGAAAAGCACCTCGATACCAGCTTTTTGCAGCCGTTCCATCAGTGGGCTCCACGCCTCGACGATTGCGTCGACCGATGCCAGCTGAAGTTCGAACTGCGCTACAGGCACCTTGTGGCAGTTGGCGACAACAAGTCCGTTCGCTTTCAAAACGTAATACCACGCCGAGCCCAGGGTGACAATAACCCTGCGGCAATGGCCAAGGAACTGCTGTGCCTTGGCTATCTGGCTGTTGCAGGCGTCGAGACAGTCCTGTCCATTGCGCCGCGAAAACGAACCGTGGTGCAGCCACGAGTGCCACAGCCCGTCGCGCTGCACCAGCACACGCTCGTCCACAGCTTCACCGTCAAGGCAACGCCTCAACGCCTCGGCCATCGACAGCGGATTGTACATTATGCCAAAAGGATTGAGCATTGTCTCAAACCGCAGTGCCGCCATACGCTGTCCCATATTTTCGGTAAAGCACGAACCAACCAGCAGGACAGGCTCGTCGTGTGTCAGCCGGAAGCCAATCGGCTCGGTGGGGACAGTGGTATGTAGTCGTATCTCTTTCATCTGTTGAATTTTATGTCTTCAACTTCGGGCAAGGTGCGCAGCAGGTGGGCAAATTTGCTGGCCTCGACGCTCATTTCGTTCGACGACATAAAGAGCGACATATCGTTGCTCTTGTCCTTCACGTTGACGGTCAGCTTGGTCTTGCCGCGGTTCTGGCTCACCAGCTTCTTCAGCCGCGTGCAGAAGTCGTCGCTGAGCCTGTTTATGTCGATGCTGAAATTGATGGTCTTGGTGTAGTGGTCCAGCACCTCGCTGAGCAGCATAATCTTGGATATCTTCAGGCGCGGGGCCAGCTTGCTCTCCACGCCGTCCTTGCGCACCGTCAGCTGCGACACGGTGGCTTGCACGAAGACAAAGAGCCCCTTGTTGCAGAATTCTCTGTATTTCACGCAGTCCTCGCCGAAAAGGCGCAGCTCATACGAGCCGTCATAGTCCTCGATGACCATACTGCCGTAGGGCTTACCGGTGCGCTGCGAGATGCCCGACATACCCGACGTGACGATGCCGCCAAACTTCACCTCGCGCCGTGGCACCAGCGATTCCAGGTCGGCAAGCTGCGTGACGCTGATGTTGGCATAGTAGGTCATCTCGTCCTTGTAGTCGTCCAGCGGGTGGCCGCTGAGGTAGAAGCCGATGACCTCCTTCTCGTAGTTGCACTGCTCCACGCTGGTCCAGGGTTCGCATTCGGGGATGGCGGGATGGTCCTCGGCCTTGATTTCTTCCGACATATCGAAGATGGACATCTGCGCCACGCTGGCAGCCTCCTGCTTGCGCGCCTGCCAGCGCACCAGCTTCTCGAGGTACGACGGCGCGTTTTCCGACTGTATTTCCTTGTACATATATTGCGCCCGGTGCATACCCTGCAGCTGGTCGAAAGCGCCCGACTTGACAAGCACCTCGAGGTTCTTGCGGTTGATGGCCTTCATATCGATGCGGTCCAGGAAGTTGAATATGTCGCTGAAGGGGCCGTTCTTCTCGCGCTCGTCGATGATCACCTGCGCCGCCGCCTCGCCCATACCCTTGATGGCGCTGAGGCCGAAGCGGATCTGGCCTTTCTCGTTGACCGAGAAGTTGATGTCCGACTCGTTGACGCACGGGGCGAGGATTTCGATTTTGTTCTTGCGGCAGTCCTCCATCAGCTCGGTGACGCGCTCGATGTTGCTCAAAAACGAGGTCATCACCGCCGCCATATACTCGGCCGGATAGTGCGCCTTGAGGTAGGCCGTCTGGTAGGCCACCCACGAATAGCAGGTGGCGTGGCTCTTGTTGAAGGCGTAGGAGGCGAATTTCTTCCAGTCCTCCCATATCTTGTTGAGGGTTTCGCGCTTGTGGCCGTTCTTCTCGCCGCCTTCGTAGAAGAGCACCTCCAGCTCGTTCATCTTCTCTATCTGCTTCTTGCCCATAGCCTTGCGCAGCGTGTCGCTCTGGCCGCGGGTGAAACCGGCCAGCTGGCGCGACAGGAGCATCACCTGCTCCTGATAGACCGTGATGCCGTAGGTGTCCTTCAGGTACTCCTCCATACAGGGGATGTCGTATTCGACGGGCTTGCGGCCCAGCTTGCGGTCGATGAAGTCGGGAATGTAGTCCATCGGGCCCGGGCGGTAGAGGGCGTTCATAGCTATGAGGTCCTCGAAGACGTGCGGCTTCAGTTCGCGCAGGTATTTCTGCATTCCGGCCGACTCAAACTGGAACGTGCCCACCGTGTTGCCCTCGCAGAACAGCTGGTAGGTCAGCTCGTCGTCGATCGGTATGTGGTCGATGTCGATGTCGATATTGTGGCTTTTCTTGATGTTGCGAAGGGCGTCCTTGATGATGGTCAGGTTCTTCAGACCAAGGAAGTCCATCTTGATAAGGCCCACGTTCTCAATGACGTGGCCGTCGTATTGCGTCACCAGCACATCCTCGCCGCTCTCCTTGTCCTTGATGGTGCACATCGGGGCGAAGTTGGTCAGGTCGTCGGCGCCGATGATGACGCCGCAGGCGTGGATGCCCGTCTGGCGGTTGGTGTCCTCCAGCTCCTCGGCATAGGTCAGCATCGACTTCAGCTCCTGGTCGTCGCCTTCCATAATGGCCCGCAGCTCAGGCACATACTTGTAGCAGTTCTTCAGGTTCACCTTGGGGCTTTTGCCCTTCTCGTCCTTGATGTTGTCGGGAAAACCGCGGTCGGGAATGTAGCTCTTGATCAGGTTGACGGTCGACAGCGGCACCTTCTGTATGCGCCCCACGTCGGCGATGGCCGACTTGCTGGCCATAGTGCCGTAGGTGATGATGTGGGCCACCTTCTCCTTGCCGTATTTCTCTGTAATCCAGTCCAGCACGCGTCCGCGGCCGGCATCGTCGAAGTCGACGTCGATATCGGGCAGCGAAATGCGGTCGGGGTTCAGGAATCGCTCGAACAGGAGGTTGTATTTCAGCGGGTCTATGTCGGTGATCCACAGGCAGTAGGCCACCACGCTGCCTGCCGCTGAGCCACGTCCCGGCCCCACGCTGACGCCCAGCTCCTCGCGGGCGCCGCGGATATAGTCGGCCACGATGAGGAAATAGCCCGGGAAGCCCATCGTCTTGATAGTGTGCAGCTCAAAGGTGATGCGCTCGCGCACCTCCTCGCTGCAGGCGGCCTTGATCTCCGCCTGGCTCGACTGGTCGGTCAGGTCGGTGCGGTCGGCCAGATAGCGCTTGCGCGCACCCTGCCACACCAGCTGGGCCAGATAGTCGGCCTCGAACTTGATGCGGTACAGCTTGCCGTAGCCGCCCAGCTTGGCAATCTTCTTCTCGGCATCCTTCTGCTCCATCACCACCTCGCCCTTGTCGTTGCGCGTAAACTCGTCGAACAGCTCCTGCTCCGTGATGCGGGCGCGGTATTCCTCTTCGGTGCCGAACGACGCCGGTATGTCGAACATCGGCATAATGGGGTCGCTGTCGATGCTGAAGGTCTCCACCTTGTCGGCTATCTCGCGTGTGTTTTCGAGGGCTTCGGGTATGTCGGCAAAGATGGCGGCCATCTCGTCGGGGCTTTTCAGCCACTCCTGCTTGGTGTAGTGCAGGCGCGTGGGGTCGTCAAAGTCCTTGCCCGTGCTGAGGCAGATGAGGCGGTCGTGGGCCTCGCCGTGCTCCTCCTCGACAAAGTGCACGTCGTTGGTGGCTATCAGCTTGATATTGTACTTCTTGGCAAACTCCATCAGGTGGCCGTTCACCAGCTGCTGCCGCTGATAGGTGTCGGTGGCGGCATTGGGCTTGTCGGTCTTGTGGCGTTGCATCTCAAGGTAGAAATCGTCGCCGAACAGGTTCTTGAACCAGACCACAGCCTCCTCGGCGCCCTTGAAGTCGGCCTTCATTATCTTCTGCGGTATCTCGCCGCCGATGCAGGCCGAGCAGCATATCAGCCCCTCGTGGTACTGCTCCAGCAGGTTGTGGTCGATGCGCGGATGGTAGAAGAATCCTTCGGTGAAGGCTATCGAACTGAGCTTGCACAGGTTCTTGTAGCCCTGCTTGTTCTTGGCCAGCAGTATGAGGTGCCAGCCGCTGCGGTCGGTGATGCGGTCGCGGCCCGTTTCGGGGTCGCGCTCTTTCACGGTGGGGTCCTTGTCGTAGAGCGTGCGGTGGGCGCAGTAGGTCTCGATGCCTATTATGGGCTTGAAAAACTGCCCGTTGAGTGCGGCAATCTGGGGGTCGATGGCGGCGGCCTCTTCCTGCAGGTCGCTCAGGCGGGGCGTCCCTTCGGGCACCTCGGTGTTCGAGTACAGCTCCTCGACCTCCTTTATTTTTGCCTCAAGCTCAGCCTTTTTCGCCTCCAGCTCCTTTATTTTGTCCTTCACCTTGCCGTTCTCCTTCTTGACGGTGTCCACCAGCTCCTTGATGCCGAACATATTGCCGTGGTCGGTCAGGGCCATAGCATACATCCCGTTGCGTTTGCATTTGCTGATCAGGTCGGGCACCTTCGACATACCGTCGAGTATCGAGAAGTGCGAGTGCACGTGTAAGTGGGTGAAATAGGGCATACTATATCTGTTTTGAGATGTGCGTTTGAAAGTGTAAAATTACACAAAAAAACGCTCTCCGATGGCCCTTTGCGGACAAAACTTATCAACAGCCTTTCTAATGGATAAGGACACAACAAGTTAGGGCTCAAATTTGCCTGCCCATCGACGTAGCCGTGCCGCCTTCACCTGTCCCCGAATTTTGGCAAGGAAGTAAACGTTTGTAAATCAGCACCCGCTCTGTCCGTTGTACAGTATATGTACAGTATATGTACAGTATGTGTACGCTTCCGAAGCGTACACATACTGTACAAATACTGTACAAATACTGTACATATGACGGAGAAGGTGGTTTTATGGCCTGTTTTTCAGTGGTTTATGGCGTTGTTTGTGTCGCTGTGCGCCATTGTGTGCCGGTGTGTGTCACGGTGCGTCGTTGGGGCTTGCCTGCGCGGCGTCGGGGCGGAAAAACGGTTCCACAGAATGTCATTTCTGAGAAATTCGTCAATTTTGCGTTTTGCCTGCAAAACAATTTTCTCAACGCTAATTTGTCTAATTCGTTCAATTCGCCGCTGAGATTTTGGCTGTGTGAGCCCAAAATGTGGCGCTAAAAAGCCCGATTCGGAACTGCAGGGTTCGGAATCGGGCTTGCGTTTTTGGCCGGCTTGGGTGGCGGGTCAGGGTTGGCCGTAGTATTCGATGGTGCGCTCGATGGTGTACATCGGCTTGCCGTTCAGCGTGTAGCGGCAGCGGGTCCAGTTGCCGTGCCGGTCGTAGGTGTAGCTGCGCAGCTCGACGGTGGTCGTCACCTCGTCGTCGTTGTAGAAGGTCTGCGTGCGCTTTTTCAGGTTGCCCTTTTTGTCGTATTTGCGCCGCTCGGTCCAGAGCAGCAGCTCGTCGGCGGTGTACTGGTCGATGGCGGAAAGGCGCTCGCGCTTGTCGTAGGTGCTGACGGTGCGCTTCGTGACGACGGTGCTGTCGGGATGGTAGGTGTACTCGACGCTCATCGCCAGGTTGCCGCCTTCGGCATAGATGCAGTGCGTCGACGAAATCAGGCGCTGGCGTAGGTCGTACTGGCGCAGCTCGACGATGTCGCCGTCGTAGTCGAAGGTGTATTGTTTGTTCTGGCTTATTTCGCTCATCGTCAGCGGATAGCGCGTCGTGTGCTCGCCTCCGAAGCCGCGCTTGCGGTACTCGGTCAGCTTTCCGACGGAGTCGAACAGGTAGGTCTCCTGGAAGTTGATGTCGTTCCCGCCCTCATATTTTTGTACGACAGTGATTTGCCGTGGCCACGCCCGCAGGTTGTAGGTGTCATAGTCGGGCTGCGTCAGCGCGTCGCGGTTGTGTTGCGCGTACATCAGGCTGGGAAACAGGAATAGGAAGCAAAAGATTTTTTTCATAATGTTAGTTACTGTTTGGCCTGCCGCCGCAGGCCGGTTTTTAAACAGGAATTGTCATTTTTTTAAACAGCAATTATCAGCAATTGGACAGCAATTATCAGCAATTATTTTTTTTTAACAGCAATTATCGCAATGGTTCGGAAATAAAAAATTAACAAATTAGGCGGCACGAGCCGCAATATCA
>R20__coassemble_266_pt1 | contig 41231 bp, 40 predicted proteins | sample R20__metabat2_low_PE_005 | metagenome-assembled genome bin R20 | reverse complement strand
CAGTGACCTGTGAGGAGTGACCAGTGACCTGTGAGGAGTGACCAGTGACCTGTGAGGAGTGACCAGTGACCTGTGACCAGTGACACGAACGCGCTCGTTTCACAGGTCACTTGTCACAGGTCACTCACTGAAAATTTTTTTGTGAAAAAAAGTATCTTTCCCAAAATATTCGTAACTTTGCAGCGGATTTTATATCGTTGGACGAAGGAATAAGGAATCTGCCAAAATGCACCTGATGCCTTGCTTCGCGGCATTTCAACCCTGCCGCTGAAGCGCCTAAATACTGGACTGGAAAATTATCTATAATGCAAATTTTAAATCTAAATATATATGAAAAAAGTAATTTTATCTCTTTTTTTTGTACTGGCCTTGAAAGGATTGGCGTTGGCACAAGGACATTTTGTCATTATGCCACACGGCAGCAACAGGTGCTATGCCATATCCAGTGACCCGCATATGATGGCGGACTCTGTTGCCGCCTGTAAAGGCAACACTATGTATTATAGTGTTGTGGGTGAAAATATTGAAAACTATCATTTTTCCTGGTTGGTCGAAGGTGGTGTGGTGGAATCGTATTCGTCAGACAGTGTTACGGTGTTGATACGGTGGGGCGAAGCTGACGACGGATATATTTATCTCACAGGAACCAATGGCAGACATAGTCGGACGGTGTCGATAAATGTTCACCTTATCGACAAACCTGTTGTGTCGTCTTCTTCGGTTCCAGATTATTCAGTAGTTCTCGATGGTGGAAAAAAGATTAGGGTCTGTGCGGAAGACCTTATCGTTCTGACCGACTGCAGTGTGTCTGAAAGCTCGGAGATAACGGATTATTACTGGGAGTGCGAAGGTGTAGTGTCCAACGGTCGAGTCTTCGAGTATAGACCTTACGGTGAAGGAGTGTTTTCCATCATTCATAGAGTTTACAATGCCTGTGGTTGTTACGATGAAGAGATAATCGAAATCGAAGTTGCGGCGCATTGTCAGCTTGAGATGAATTGCTACGGTACAGTCTGCGGTGGAAGCGAGCGGACATATACACTTATATCCCCCAGTTGTAGCACTTATATATGGAGTGTCGAGAATGGGATTATAATAAGTGGTCAGGGGAGCGACAAGCTTACGGTGAAATGGGGCAATCCTGAATCTGGTTATGGTGTGATAACACTTGACGGGAGCAGCTGCAATTGTGATTGCAAGGCTCGCAAGTCGATTCGTGTGCCTATAATATCGAATGGAGTCGGTATCGACGGTCCTGATACGGTGTGTGTAGGTACAGAAAATCTTTTCAGGCTGCCGATGTATGGCTCTACCAACTATACGTGGACAGTGGAGCCGGCGGCCTCAGTGATTGTTTCTGGTAATCTGCCAAATGAAAGATTCGTCATTTTCCCGACCCCAGGAACCTATACTTTAAAGGCGGAATACAACTGCCCTTTCCTGCATTGCAGTGGAATGAGCGATGTGCATACCGTTGAAGTGTTAGGAAGCTTGCAAGTATTGCCACAGTCGGCTAAGATATGTCAGGGTGAGACTTTTAGCTGTACCACTGACAGCCATATCCCTGTACATTGGACAGTTATGCTCGGTGGTGCAGAGGTGTTCGACACCGTGGGAGTTACAATGACGAGGCGTTTTGTCAGCGCCGGAACCTACATTATCCGCGCCACCAGCGACCGTTTCTGCAACACGGCTGAGTGTAGGCTCATTGTCAATGGCAAGCCTGCTGCGCCTACGGCGCTGGATGTCCCGTCCACGGCGTGCCCCAACACGGCGGTGCGGCTTTCGGGCCGTCCGTCGTCGGGTTGCTATCTTGAATGGCGTTCGGCCTGGGGTGGCACGCAGCCAAACCAGGTTGAGGGCGACACCGTCAGCATCGCCTTTGGCGATACCCTTGCCACATTGCTGGTCTTTCAGGTCAACGCCGAAACGGGTTGCCGTTCGGACAGTACAGTGTTGCATTTCAATGAATTTACTCTTGCACAGTTGTATGTTGATACACTGAGGGTATGCCAAGGGCAAAGGGTCAACATTGGTGTTTCCGACCAGTCGGCCGACGGCGTGCTGTACAACTGGTGGGTCAAGGATCCCGAATTGGCCTCCATCGGGGGAGACAACACTAATAACGCGATAAGCCTTATAGGCAACTACACAGGTAATCAGCTACCGTACAGGACAATGCTCTACCTGCATAGAACAAGCTGCCTTGGCGATAGAATCGATGCCGTTGTGCTTCTTGTCGGCGAGACATCGCCGCCGATGCTGTACTACGAGCCACATCAGCCTTGCCAGTATTCGTCAGTCGTTGTGAAAATGGACATAGAACACGAAAATGCGGCATCTGCCAGAGAGTGTGTATGGATCGGTAATGATACGGCGACAGGGGGATCATACAATACGGCCTATGGCACTTCGGGCCAACATCTGGTCCGTCTGCATTATGTGTCCCGATATGGATGTCGGCCCGTAGACGCACAGATTTATGTTGACGTGAATCCTGTACCAGCTTCGTATCTTGACATTGAGTCCAATCCTGGATATATATGTATGATGTTTTCCGACAATGTGACCGGCACTATACAGTACAGTTGGAACACAGGGGCGACAACGCAATGCATTCCATACGATGAAAACAATACCTATACGTGTACGGCGACTTTCTCTGATTATGTGTGTTCTTCTTCGGCAATGTTGGGACCTGACACTTCCGAAAGCGCGTGCGTGGAAACAATACAGTTTGAGGAGACTGAATTAAGCAGCAACGTGGTTTGCTTCAACGAGGTACGGTTTGCGCGTACAAGCACGATACCGCGGGATGTGAATGAACTTGTTGTTGTCAACGGGCTGAGTGGCCGTTCCCAAGAGTTATCTTTATCCAATTCGTCGGAAACGCTGCTTGTCGACAGTGTGGGTCCCTACACAGCTATAATGAAGTGGAAATTGGACGATATCTGCTACAGGGCAGTGACCTCTGGGGTGGTTTATACAATTCCTCGTCTATCAATAAGATACAACTGTCAGGATTCGTTGATTATAACCGACAGTTCGATGTATTATGAAATGGCAGGGTTTAAAACCATAACTGTAAGAAAAGAAGATAATACAATTGTATATACTGCGACTATACCATTCAGTACCCAAACGATAAGAGTCCCGTCTGTCGGCTTGGCGGAAGGCGAGAATTTGTCTGTAACTTTTGCGGTAGACCACTGTAGAAGAGTTTTCAACTACACTTTCCATAACGGGCCGAGGAATGTTTCGATTACGGCCCGCTCGAGGATGTGCAACCAGACACCGTTCCTTTTTTCGGGCGATGCCGAAGGTGTTGGACTGGTATACGAGTGGACATTCGATGACCAGTCGTACAATTACGGACAGGATATGTGGCACGTGTTTCGTGAGAATTCGCAATCGTTTTTAGTAGAATTAGATGTGACCGATTATCAAGGATGTATTGGGCATTCTAATATTTCGATACTAACAAGAGACAATCCGTTTGAAGTAAGTGGTATAAGAAATTATAAACTTGAATATGATAATACAGACTATCCTGTATGCAGCGGCGAACGGGTCAAACTTGTCTATAATACCGAATTCAATTCTTCAAATCATTTAGCAGGTACAAAGTATGCTTGGACACCGCAAGGCAACACGACTTTCTGCGACAATAGTTACGCTGACCATTCGGGGCCATATCTGGTGTTTGCAACCGATACGACATTCCAGTGCCGTGGAGCTGACAGAAAGGACCTGAAATTCAACAACACACCCACGGCAAGAATAGGGCAGAAAAGTATCTATTGCGAAGGAGAAACCGTCAGATTGACAGGCAATACTGGAGCGCAATATGGATATGAGTGGAAGGTGATTTCCCCATCGCAGACGGAGTATAGCTACAATACGCCCAACATTTCGTTTGAAGCCGACGAGACAGGCACTTGGACAGTAGATCTGACGGTGACGGCCCCTCAGGGAATGGGAGGGTGCAGCGCGAACAGCTCGTCGACATTCGAGGTTGCGTCCCCGCCTGTGCCGCCCAATTTGGTTTTTTTCGATAATGAGTGTATTGGCGATGGCCCTGTTTCTGTTTCGTGTGTTGAAAACGACAACTTGGTGTGGAGCAACGGCTCTTATGGCAACGTGGCTTTATACTATTACGACGGACCTGCTTCGGCTTATCGTGTGGACCCCGTAACGGGGTGCAGGTCGTCATCGTCGCTGATTGTAATCCCTTCGGCGCCGCGTTTCGATGCGCTTCTGACAGGTTGCTACTATGTGTGCGATGACGAAACTGATGTGCAATATTTGGAAGTTCAAACACTGGAGGCCGACGTTGCAAATTGGACCTGGCTTGGGAATGATGTTGTCGTCGACCAGGGAACGACATTCCCTGCTGCTCTGACAGTAGCTCCAACGAATACATACACTATGACAGCAGAATATGGGAATTCGTGCGAGGCCTCGTCACCAATCTTTAGTATTATAGGAACAAACTGCGATGAAGTCCAGTCTCAGTTTATCGAGATAGATTTTGAGGATTACAAATTAGAACTTGAAGAATGCAGAATAGTTGGAACCTTCGTATTCAGTATCATCAACAATTCTGAAACCGATTTGTTACTTAACGATGTGCGTTTTGTACCAAATCAATCTGTGCTGAATTTTGGCCCTGTAAATCTGACAATTCCAGCCCAGTCGGTTTCTCCGTTAATTAGTGTGTATATGGAAATAACGGATTTTTCTCAGCCAATCATTCTTCTTGTTTTGGGAGATGGAGCTGCCACCTGGAAGACCTATCCTATCAATATTTTGGAGTGGCTTGAGCAGCAGAATCTGCATTCAGGATGCAATTTCGCCAGTTCCTTTACGATTGCATATGTCCCGTCGCAAGGCACTACAGGGCATTCGGTGTTCTATGATTTGGATTTCCAGCCTTTTGTAGCCAACGCTATGATGATGTGGAGCGACGAATGCGAGGTGGTAAGCCAAAGTTACGATCCGTTGCTGAACCGAATGACAGGCAGGCTGTTTTTCGACTATGGCAAACTGAGCCAGTTGTATTATGCTGACAGTTGTGTGCACCTTCACTTGCTTGTATGCGACGAAGACAAACTCTGTATCGCCGACACCTGCATCGAAATAGACGGGCTGATGGATGGCGTTCCGACACCTGATTATCAGCAGAAGGCGGAAACTTCAGGCAGAATGGAGTTCAATATGTCTGATACGAGGTATGTGCTTATGCCCAACCCGGCAACCCGACAAGTGATGGTGATAGATGCCGTAAGCCGTAATGCCGCCAATGACATTGTGGAAGTGGATGTCTTTGCTCTTGACGGTCGCCTGATGCTGACCGAGAACGGAAAGGCTGTATTCGATGTAGGCTCTTTGCCCAAGGCGGCGTATATTGTCAAGATTGTGGCGAAAGATGGTAAAAAGGAATATGTTAAACTTATAAAAAAATGAATATTATGAAAAATTTAGTTTTTAAGGAATTGAAAAGGTTGAGTCTTTTCTTTGCTTTTGTGTATTGTTGCGTTGTGTCGGTCGGTGCTCAGAGTGAACAGTTCCTGTGGGATGTACAGTCGAAAGATATTAATAATACTGATTTTAAGAAAGCTATGGACAAAGAGGGCAATGTGTATATTGCCAGTTCGTTTCCTTCTCAGGGCAGGCTTGCCGGCCAGTGGATATGTCCTGTCGATGCCGATACAAACGCGTGGCTCAGGCCTTCCTATGGCGTTTTTATAGCCAAGTTCGACACTACGGGAGTGATGCAGTGGTGCCGCTCGATGAAGGATTGGTACGATGGATCGGGGAAGGTCTACGGGATTTCGGTAAAGGAGGACCGCGTGCATCTGATGTGTTCATATCATATGACTAATATAATGCTTCCTTGGGATTATTTTCAGTCGAACAAGCACTGTTGGCTGCATTTTTTTGACACGACCTATTACAGCGTTATCGACGACGAGGTGCAGCCATACGGTACTTTGCCGTTCAGGTATGGGAATTACGGCTACCTGGTGACGTTTGACCTTGATGGCAACAGAATGGATACGAAAACAATGAATTTTCTTGACTATTATGGAGTGTATAACTGCGACAGCCAAGGGAACCATTATGTTCTTGTCAGTATTAAAGTGCAACCAGATACTCGTCAATACATTCAGTTAAACGACGACACGTTGCAGAGATTCTATTTCCCTCTGTGCAATATTGATTTCCACCCTCAGGTGTACGACGGTATTTACACTCCTTTTCTGGTGAAGATAGACAAAGAATGGACTGATGTGTCGATATATCCGTTGGCGGACTCGTTGTTCGGGTTCCGCAATTTGGCTGGGGATTCGGTATTTGCGTCGGCTGATATATCTAAAATCAGATCTTTTGTTATTGACAGCAATGACAATATGTATGCAACGGTGACGTTTTTGAATAGATTTAATAGTATAGAGCATAGCCTGCCTCTTGTGCTGGGTTTGAACAATGGCTCCAAAGTATATCAAGAACATAGCGAAGGTGATGGTTTTTACCCAATGGATGTCATTATGAGCTTCGACACATCGGGCAGGGTGAAATGGACGAGACAGTTCTTTCTTGATAAATATGACACTGTAAGGTTCCGGGATATCGAAGGGGGATATTATACTTTAAGCAGCAACATACCGACGAGCCAAAGCGTTGGCGGAATATATGTGGATTCGTCTCAGCTTTATTATTTGGGACATTACCAATGTGCAATCAGGAAATACCGTCCGTTGTATCCCGATTCGGTACCAATTCCCAATGTGTATTTTGATATAGACCATCGCGATACGCTGTCTTTCCCGAACGAGCATCAGCGCGATGTCGCCTTTGTGGCTATGTATGACAAAGAAACTGGCGAATATCAGTCGCATATATCTTTGAGGTCGGAATACGTGAACGGTTCGCCCTGTGGCACGGTTGCGAATCCGGGTGCCCGGCCTTATGCAAACGAGAACTATATTATTATCTTTGCTATGGACGGCGGAGCAAGGGATGCGTCTTGGAAACCGACGTATGATAATTACAACTGCACATTTCGCTACAATCGCCACACGGGCGAAATGGAGATTTACGACACCATTACATCGACATCGATGAACGACAACTATGGCCTAATGGTCAACGACAACGGGTTTGTGGAGAAATGGCTTTACAATGAGACTGGGTCTATGTCATCGGCCAACTTTTATATTCCACCCAAAAACCAAAGCATCCTGTTGTATTACGATTCGCTGCTCGACAAGCGCCGGCGCAACGTGACGCCCGAGGATCCTGTGGCTGTCGGCGAGGCAGTGCAGGTGAAACTTGACGTGTACCCCAATCCTACGGGCGGCGTGGTGACTGTAAAAGCCTCGTCGCCAATCAGGCAGATAGAGGTCTACGACTCGGAAGGACGCCTTGTGGAGAGCGGAACGCGGAAAACGGAAAGCGAAAAGCGGAAGGCGTCGCAGGGCTGTTTTGCGGCCACGCTTGACCTGAGCGGCCAACGGCTGGGCATTTACATCGTCAAGGTGCAGACGGAAAGCGGCATAGCAGTCCGCAAGGTCGTGAGAATGTAGGTAGTGATATGTGACCAGTGAATAGTGACCAGTGAATAGTGACCAGTGAATAGTGACCTGTGACCAGTGACACGAACGCGCTCGTTTCACAGGTCACTTGTCACAGGTCACTTGTCACTCGTCACAGGTCACTGAAATTAACTAATTCTGTATTCATACTGTTTTTTTTTGTAAATTTGCAAATTGAAGCAAATGGTGTTTTTGTGTATAAAACACTGTACTTCAGTTTAAATAACAAAAATATGGATAATAATATAAAGCAGAAGATAGACGATATCGTCAACGAGATTGGCAACATCAAGGACCTCAACATCAAGCACGCCGTGCTGACCTATATGGAGCAGCAGGCGGGTTTTATGCTGTGGCAGATGGAGGACGAAAAGCATATCGACAACGACTCGTACAACGTATGAAACGATTGGGACATAGATGGTTGATGATGCTGACGGCTGTTTGGCTGTCGTTGGTGGCTGGTGGCTGCAAGGGCGGCTACAGCTTTACCGGCGCGTCGATTCCGGCCAACGCCAAGACCATATCGGTCAGCACGTTCCCCAACTATGCCGCCACCGTCAATCCGCAGCTGAGCCAGAAACTGACCGACGACCTGCGCAACCTCTTCTCGTCGCAGACCAGCCTCAACGTGGTCAACGGCAATGCCGACCTCGAAATCAGCGGCGAGATTACGGGCTACGTGACCCGCGCCGCCGCCCTGTCGGCCAACGACGAGGTGTCGATGAACCGCCTGACGATCACCATCAAAGTGAAGTTTGTCAACAACTGCGACCCCGACGCCAACTTTGAGCAGTCGTTTTCGCGCTATCGCGACTACAATGCGCAACTCAATTTCTCGTCGGTCGAGAGCTCGCTTATGGGCGAGATTGTCAGCGAGCTGTGCGACGATGTCTTCAACAAGTCGGTCGTGAACTGGTAATTTCTGTCGTCGAATGTCTTCGCATTTCCCCAAATTCCAAATCCGCAACCTTGTCGGCTGGGCCATTGCTGTTCTTGGCACGGCGGTCTATATGCTGACGCTCGAGCCGACGGTGAGTTTTTGGGATTGCGGCGAATTCATAGCCACATCGTATGGACTGCAGATAGGACATCCGCCCGGTGCGCCGCTGTATCAGCTTTTGGCCCATTGCTTTATGCTGCTGGCCGGGGGCGATGTCTCCAAGCTGGCGTTTTGGAGCAACGCGCTGTCGGCCGTGGCCGGCGGCCTGACGGCTATGTTCCTGTTTTGGACGCTGCTGCGACTGCTGGAAGCGGAAAGCGGAAAGCGGAAAACGGAAAGCGAGGAAGCGGAAAACGGAAAGCGGAAAGCGGAAAGCGAGGAAGCGGAAAACGGAAAGCGGAAAACGGAAAGCGGGGAAGCGGCAAACGGAAAGCGGAAAGCGGAAAGCGAGGAAGCGGAAAACGGAGAGCGGAAAACGGAAAGCGAGGAGTTGGGATGTAAAAACGGCACTCGCCGCTCTCCGCTTTCCGCTTTCCGCTTTCCGCTTCCTGCCGCCTTGGTCGGCACTCTGTGCTACCTGTTCTGCGACACGGCCTGGTTTTCGGCGGTCGAAAGCGAGGTGTACAGCCTTTCGATGCTCTTCTCGTCGGTGATTGTCTGGTCGGCAGTGCGCTGGTGGCAGTGCGACGACCGCTACGAGTCGCGGTGGCTGCTGCTTACGGCCCTTCTGCTTGGCCTTTCGGTGGGGGTGCACCAGCTGAGCCTGCTGACGGTGCCGATGCTGGTGCTGGTCTATTTCTTCAAGCGCCGTTCCAGTGCGTCGCAACGCCGTTCCGGTGCGTCGCAACGCCGCTTTCCGCATTTCGCTTTCCGCATTCCGCTCTTCGCTCTCCTGTTTTTCGCCATCGGTCTGTCGCCTTATCTTATCCTGCCCATCCGCGCCGCCGCCAACCCGCCTATGAATCAGGGCAATCCAAGTACGCTGGCCAACTTCAGATCGTATATCGGCCGCGACCAGTATGAGAAGGCACCGCTGCTTTATGGCCGCTGCTTCAATTCGCCCATTGTGGCCTACAGCGAGGGCAAGCCGGTCTATGCCAAGGAGATGGATATGCTGTTCCCGCGAATGTGGAAGCAGCATCCCAATGCCGAGCTCTACTATACCGACTGGACGGGCCGCCACGGCAAGATGGTCGACGTCGCCGGCCGGGAATACTATAAGCCTTCGTTTGGCGACAATCTGCTTATCTTTGGCGGTTATCAGCTGGGATATATGTATTTGCGCTACCTGATGTGGAACTTCGCGGGCCGCTACGACGACCGTCAGGGTTTCGGCAACCTGCAGAAGGGGCAGTTCGTGACGGGCATCCCCATCGTCGACCGCCTCTATGTGGGCACCGCCGCCAAGCGTCCGCCGTCGCTCGACAATGCGGGCTATAACCGCTATTTCCTGCTGCCGCTGCTGCTGGGCATCGTCGGCATCGTTGCCTCGCGTCGCCGCAACAGGAAGGTCTACTGGATGCTGATGACGCTCTTTTTGACGTCGAGCCTGCTGCTGTCGGTCTATCTGAACCATCCGGTCTACGAGCCGCGCGAACGCGACTATGCCTACATCCTTTCGTTCTATGCTTTTGCGCTGTGGATTGGCTTTGGGGCATACGCTGTTTTCCGTAAGGCGTTCGAACGCAAATGGATGCGGCGCTACGTCAAGCCGCTGCTTGTGGCTGCCACCGTCGGAACGCCGCTGCTGATGGCGGCGCAGAACTGGGACGACCACGACCGCTCGGGCCGCTTCACGGCGCGCGACGTTGCCGCCAACCTGCTGGATTCGTGCGACGAGGATGCCATCCTCTTCACCGTGGGCGACAACGACACGTTCCCGCTGTGGTATATGCAGTATGTGGAAGGCTATCGCACTGATGTCCAGGTGGTCAACATCTCGCTGCTGGGCAGCGACGACTATTGCGAGTCGACCAAACGGCAGCTGCTGTGGCAGGGGCGCGACCTGCTGGAGGGCGACATTTGGCGGCAGATGGGCCCCTACGGGCGTATGATGATAATCGTCGACAACAACGGCGGCGAGCGGCCTGTCTATTTCAGCCACTATGCCCGCAACGACCGCCGTGTGGGCTTCGGCAACCGCCTGCAACTCTGTGGGATGGCCTACCGCCTGGGCGATACCGCATCGGCCGACAGTGTCGACGTCACGGCGTCGCACCGCCTGATGACATCGTCGCTGCGCTGGCATCCGATTGAGGATGTTTATGTCGATGAGACTTCGGCGGGCTTTTTGCAGCAGTATTGGAACAATGCCCTGCTGGTGGCCGAAAATCTGGCTTCAAAGGGCGAGCCGCGCAAGGGTCTGGAGGTCCTTGACACCGTGGGCAGCCAGCTGCCGCTCAGGTTGCTGAACAATCCGCAGCTTCTGTTCCGCGCCTCGAAGGCATACGCCCGCTGCGGCGAGGGGGCAAAGTCGGCAGCGATGATGAGCGATGCGCATCGGATGGTTGCCGAACAGCTTGAATACTATAACACTATGTCGCCGCGTATGCAAGGCTACATACCCTACACGCTGGCGCCGCTGCTGGCGGTGCGCGACAGCCTCTATTGCGGCTCCACTTCGGCCTCGCCGCTGACGAGGTAGGCGTGGCCGGTTGCGGTGTCGATGCAGCGATAGCGCGTGCGGCGCTTTTCGATTGATTGGAAGAGTATTTCGGGACGCGATTTGATGCGGAACCGTGACCCTTTGGGCAAATCCTTGAGCAGAAGCACGGTGCTGGTCTCCAAGGGACTGTCAATCTCTTTCAGCCTGCGTTCCAGCTCGTTGCCTGCGGCGCGGTTGAGCGGTATGTGGGCGGTGTATTTCTTCAGCAGCGGGTAGATTTCGGCAGGGAAGTGGCCGTCGTTGAAGTACTGCACCAGCAGGTTGCGGTACTGCTGCTGCCACTCGTGGCCGTGGGGCTGCACTGTGCGGCCGTGGGCCTTGAAGGTCTCGAGGTGGGCCATCTCGTGCAGCAGCACCAGCAGGAAAAAGTGCGGCGACAGGTCGCCGTTGACGCTGATTTCGTTGTAGTTGTGGCGCGGCTGCGGCATACGGTAGTCGCCCAGCTTCGAGGTGCGCTGGCGCGTGATGTGGAATCGGACCGAATTGGCGACAATATAGTTGTATATCGGGTCGACGGCCGACGGGGGCAGGTAGCGGCGCAGGATTTCCTTATATTGCTCCTCTTTGGTCATAGCTGATAGCATCCTCTCTGGTCGTAGCTGATTGAGGAGGCGTCGGTGTTGTTCTGCCTGTTTTCGGCAAAGGTTGGGCAGTTGCACTTGCGGCTCTTGCGGTGCTTGGACATATGCACCCCCTTGCGGCTGCATCCCGCTAGCATCAGCGTCGCGACAAGCAACGCCACCGCCGCAGATTTCAGTATGTTGACATTCCGTTTCATACCACCATAACGCAGGAACGGGAAAAATATTATTTGAAAGGATTCCGCATTTTTTTTAATCGGTGAAGGCAATCCTTTTTTTGTAAAATTTCTTGATTGGATATGCTTTTAATGAGTGTAATCCCCAAATTCAATATAAATTTGGTGAGTGTAATCCCTAAATTCAATATGAATTTGGTGAATGCAATCCCCAAATTCAATATCAGGATGAAACTATAAATAAACAGAATGCGCGACCAGTTTGGTACGCGGGCATCTCGCCTGCGATTTTTTGTTGCCGAAATTGCATCTTATCGGTGTCGGTTTATTGCCCTGATTTTCACCACTTGCTATGCCCGTTGTACAGTATATGTACAGTATATGTACAGTATTTGTACGCTTCCGAAGCGTACAAATACTGTACATATACTGTACATATACTGTACATATGACGGATGAGGTACCTTAAAACCCTATGGATTAGCCGTTTACGAGGTTTGTTGTTCCATTGTGCGTCACTCTGTGTCACCCTGTGCCGCTGCTGCCTATGGTGTGCCGTTTTCGGGGCTGTGAGGCTGCAAGCGGAGGCTTCGGGGGCCAATTTTGCAGGATTTTTCGCCGCGACGGCTTTTTTTTGTTGCAGTCGCCTTAATCTGAACAATATGCGCAAATTCTATTTGTTGTATCCAATTTGTCAGACGTCTGACAAATTAAGTTGGTCACATATCTGTGAATTGATTACAGCCGACGACCCGCAGGAGCGTGAGTTTTACTTTTTAACAGGAATCACCAGTAATTGGCCAGGAATTAACAGAAATTTTTTAAAGTTTAAACAGCAATTACCCAGTCGATGGTACGCAGGCGCCTCGCCTGCGATTTTAACAGCAATTACCAGCAATTGGCCAGGAATTAACCGGAAATTTTTAAAGTTTAAACAGCAATTACCCAGTCGATGGTACGCAGGCGCCTCGCCTGCGATTTTAACAGCAATTACCAGGAATTGGCCAGGAACTAACAGAAATTTTTTAAAGTTTAAACAGCAATTACCCAGCCGATGGTACGCAGGCGCCTCGCCTGCGATTTTTAACAGCAATTACCAGCAATTGGTCAGCAATTATCAGCAATTCGCTCGCTTTGCGAGCGTTATAATCTATAAGATCTATAGATTTCGCGAGGCGGAACGCCGAGCAGGAGAAAAAAGAAAAATCCACAAGATCCGCAAGATCTCGCTCGCTTGCGAGCAGGAGCGCTAATTTGCGATAGCCTAAAAAAGTGCGTTTTTTGAAAAAAAATTTTGTCAGTATCAGAATTGTTTGTATTTTTGCACCGTCAAACGTCGAAGTCCGAGAGGGAGCTGTCAGTGCGTACTGATTAGTGTTCCTCGGAGGTTTGGGCGGGCGACAGACATAATCGAAAGACGTTGAGTTAGACGTTATTCTTGCGGTCAACTTGAACTTCGCAACTTCAAACCCCAACTGCACGATAACGCGATGACCGACGCCTATGGGTATGACGTACATAGTACTCCTATAGTTTCTATTGTATTTCATTTCAGCGTGGGCTTCGACATTGCTTATCCTCAGTTGGGAGGCAATGCGAAGGCCTGAGTTGACGGGATAAGCAAGACAGTTTAGACCCGCGCTTTTCTTTTGTGTTTATTTGAAGTAAACGGAGTAACCCGAAAAGCCTGTAAATGAGTAGGGACGATTATTGAAATTCAAACACAATGGAAGAAAAGAAACAAAACGAAGAACTACAATCGCGTAGAGAGTTCTTCAAGCAAGCTGCAAAAAATGCACTGCCTATTGTTGGAACAATAGCGTTGGTCGGGATTCCCAGTTTTGTTGCGGCAGAGCAGCATCCTGCTACCGGATGTAATGGAGCTTGTTATAATTCTTGTTACTATACGTGCAAGGGAAGTTGTAAGGATGGCTGCCAGGGATCATGTGAAGGTAGTTGTCATGGTACATGTTCAATATCGTGTGACTCAGGTTGTCAAGGTAGCTGTAAAACAGCATGTGATTATACTTGCTATCAAGGTTGTGAACAATCTTGCTACTCTAGTAACACTGGTGTAGAGTACAACAATGCGTCAAGTTCGCAATCGAGTAACCAAACAAACAACAACTCAAATGGAAGCTATAATAGCTGTTATGGTTGCTCTTCTACGTGTAACAACACTTGCAAAACAACATGTTCGGCAACATGTGCGAATGGAAACAATAGTGCTGCAAGCCAATTGGGGGCAGAATTGGGCAAAGCATTAGGGAATCTACTATTCGGAAGATAATGTCAGGCTTAAAAATAACAAGATAACATGGACTTAAATCAAAAAAAAACGGAATCAATCCATCGAATACTAGGAGTAATATTAGTGGTTTCGCTGTTGACACTGGTGGGATGCAGCAAGCAAAAGAAATGTGACTGCGTGACTACCGTATATACAAATCCTCCTTTCCGGGGTGACCATATCCTCAAGATTATTGATAATGGGGAATGTTCTGATTTAAACGAGACGATATACGATGAATGGTTGGGTCGGTCAGAGACGCGTTGCAATGAAGTTCCCATGAGCACACAATATGTAATCGACGGTGGATCGATAAGTTATTAAATTCATACGGAGGAACCCGAAAAGCCGTTAAAATGAGTAGGGGTAACAATAATTCTTAATATCATGAAGGAAAAGAAACAAAGCGAAGAACTCCAATCGCGTAGAGAGTTCTTCAAAGAGGCTGCCAAGAAGGCATTGCCGGTAATCGGAGCAATTGCATTGGCAGGTACGCCCTTTGTAGCTCAGGCTGCGGAAGTGGGGTCTTCGAGTTGCAAGGACTGCACGAATGGCTGTAGGACAGGTTGTTCTCGCAGCTGTAAGTCCACCTGTGCAATTAACTGTCAAGGAAGTTCCCAAAAAAGTGGAGGCAGAGAATGCGAAACATGCAAAAGTCTATGTCAGGGATGCTCTGGTCAGTGTAATAGTTCCTGCATGAATGCCTGTCAGAGCAGTTCGTATGCCCTCTGACTTTAGTGAGAAGGGAGAATGATGACATGGGCACATTCTCCCTTCACATTCGTTTCAAATAATAATAATAAATGATTAGTATTAAAAAAGACACCCCTGCTTGGCAAGAAGGAAAGAGTAAGAACATCACATTCATAGTTACAAAGGACTGCCAGTTGGCGTGCAAGTATTGTTACCTTGTAGGCAAGAATGTCAAGGAACGGATGTCGTGGGATACGGCCAAGGAGTTTATAGACTATGTGTTGAGTCGTGAGGATGAATTTCGCGAGGAGAGCGTGGTGTGGGACTTCATTGGCGGAGAGCCGTTTCTGGAGATTGAGCTTATCGACAAGATTTGCGACTATCTCAAAACGCGGATGTTCGAGCTGAACCATCACTGGTTCAACAGCTACCGTTTTTCGTTTTCGACCAACGGCATCAACTATCATACGCCTGAAGTGCAACGCTTCATCGCAAAGAACCGCGACCACTTGAGCATCGGTATCACCATCGACGGTACGGAGAAGAAGCACGACCTGAACCGCGTGTGGAAAGAGGCGAAGCCCGACGAGAACGGCATCATTCACCCCTCAAATCGTGGCTCATACAAGGATGTGGTGAAGAACATTCCGCTGTGGCTCGAGCAGTTCCCCGAAGCTGGGACAAAGGTCACCATCAGTAGCGCCGACATACCCTATATCACTGAGAGCGTGCTGCACCTCTATTCGCTGGGCATCCATCAGGTGAATATCAATGTGGTGTTCGAGGACGTGTGGCAGGAGGGCGACGACCTTCGTTTCGAGGAGCAGCTTATGCAGCTGGCCGACGCCATCATCGACGGCGGCTACTATCAAGACTATGCCTGCTCGTTCTTCAGCGAGCACATTGGCAAGCCGTTGGACCCTGAGCGCGACAACCAGAACTGGTGCGGCGCCGGTCGTATGCTGAGCGTCGACGCTGCCGGCAACCTATACCCCTGCACGCGCTTTGCCCAGTATTCGCTGCGCGACAAGAAGGCTTTGATTATCGGCAACATCAAGGACGGCATCAACCAAAACCTGCTGCGGCCCTTCCTGACGCTGGACCGCACAACGCAGAGTCCGCAGAAGTGCCTCGACTGTGAGGTGGCAAGCGGCTGCGCCTGGTGCCAAGGCGAGAACTACGACGCTGCGCAGACCAACACCATATACGAGCGCAGCACGGCCATCTGCCTGATGCACAAGGCCCGCGTGCGCGCCAACAACTACTATTGGAACAAACTGTTCCGCAAACTGGAGTTGGAAGGCAGGCGCGAGGAATTTGAGAAAAACAAACGTGATGTCAAACCCGAAATCTGTTAAGGCTTATGATGCAATATTTAGTGATACTTTTGGACGACACGAGCGTCAGCTATTGCCATTGCGACAATCCGCATAAAGAGCGTCGGCTGATAAGTCTTGACGACCTTAGGGCAGGCATTCTCTATGCTATGAAGCAGAACTTGATGATACAGTTCGTCTATCCCGACTACGAGCTGCCGCAGGAGTACCTCGACCTGATAGACACCATCGACCACCACGACATACGCGGCTGGTACGCAGGCGCCTCGCCTGCGGATGTGACGGTTTTCGACAAATCGGTTCTCGCCAGCGAGGCTCCTATCAGCCAGGGTGTAGCCGTGCTGCGACTGACGAAGGCGGAACTTTTTGAAAATGCGGAGGCCATAGGCAAAATTTTGCCAAAGATGCAGAGGCTGAACATCGTCGTCACCGACATCGAGACCATAACGGACGAAGAGTTGAAGAGCTATGCCGGTGTCCTCGAGGGATTGGCATCGGTGCTGAAGGGCGAGTACCTTGCCGGTCGTATGCCACAGCTCAATCTGCTGACCGACCGTATGATGCTCGACCAGCCGAACCACTGCAATGCCGGCGTCGAGAACATCACGCTGGCCCCCAACGGCAAGTACTATCTGTGTCCGGCGTTCTACTACAGCAACCCCGACGACAGCATAGACCCTCAGGACATCAGGAACCGGCAGCTGCTTCGCCTCGACCACGCTCCGCTGTGCCGACACTGCGACGCCTACCAGTGCCGTCGCTGCATCTGGCTCAACCGCAAAACGACACTGGAGGTCAACACGCCAAGCCGCGAGCAGTGCATCGTTGCCCACACCGAACGCGAGGCCTCGCGCCGTCTGCTGGCAGCCATCCGTGAGCAGGCCGTGTTTATGCCCGAAGTGGAAATCAAAGAACTTAATTACAACGACCCGTTTGAGGTCAGAAAGGAATGGTAAACAACTATGAAAGAAAAAGTAGGACAAGTAACCCCCGAGGAGCGCAACGAAATCCAGCAGCTCTTCGAACGGCGCAACGGCCTCAACGAACTGGCCAAAATACTGACCCCCGACAACGACGCCCTCTACCAGAAGCTGGTGAAGGACCTGGGCGAGACAGGCACCAAATTCCAGAACTGGTGGGACCGTATGTCGCAGCAGTACAACTGGAAAAGTACGCCCAATGGCCATTGGGAGATTAATTTCGACTCGTGTGAAATCTTTCTGTCGGAGGAATAGGCTATGCATTTGCTTGGAGTTATCGGTGGACCCGAAATCATTGTTATCCTGCTGATTGTGCTTGTGCTTTTCGGCGGCAAGAAGATCCCTGAACTGATGAAAGGCCTCGGCAAGGGTGTCAAGGAATACAAGAAGGCTATGAACGGCATCGAGGAGGAGATTAACAGCGTTGCAGACGAAGCACCCAAACAGGAAAACCAAGCCGATGCCTGATGAGTGATGGCAAGACTTTCTGGGGCCACGTCGAGGTGTTCCGCTGGCTGCTGATACGCTGCATTGCAGTGGTGTTCGGCATCGCCGTGGCGGCCTTTTGCTGCAAAGACTTTGTCTTTGGGCAAATAATCTTTGCTCCCTGCAAGGCAGACTTTGTCACCTACAGGCTGCTGGCCAGGTTGGGCCTTGCCGTCAATGTCGGCCATATTGACCTTATCAACATCAATCTGGCCTCGCAGCTGATGACGCACCTCAGCATCTCGTTCTATCTGGCCGTGGTGGTGGCGTTTCCATACCTTATCGTGGAGATATGGCTCTTTGTCGCGCCGGCGCTCTACAGCAACGAGCGCCGGCCGGCCATTGTAGCCATACTGGCTTTCTTTTTCCAGTTCTTCCTCGGCCTTGCGTTGGCCTACTATCTCATCTTCCCCTTGACGTTCAATTTCCTCGGCACCTATCAGGTGACGCAGGATGTTGTCAACCAAATCTCGTTGACGTCGTATATGGGCACCTTCATCGGTTTGATGCTGATGATGGGCCTGGTGTTCGAAATGCCGATAGTGGCCTACTTTTTTGCGAAGATAGGAGTGCTGCGGTCTGACTTTCTGCGTCGTGGACGCAAGGTGGCAGTTGTATTGGTGCTTGTGGCAGCGGCATTCATAACGCCAAGTACCGACGTCTTCACGATGGGCCTGGTGGCGTTGCCGCTATGGCTGCTCTACGAGTTTTCGATAAGGGTGGTGAGAAGGGTAGAACCTAAGGAAGATACGGTGGACGCAGAAGCTTAGTTCGGGAAGTGCTTGATGCGGTCGGCATCGATGCGCTCGCCGTTTTCGGGGGAGCCAATATCGATCAAGGGGGAGCTCTTCGAAACTGTCACTATGCCCATCATCATTGGCGTTTTGCTGCTTTCTTGGATGGTGATGGCCTTGACGCTGACCTCGTCGCTGGTCAGGTCTAACTGGAACGTCTCATTCTTGTAGCCGATTCCGCTTATCACAACGTTGTATTTGCCCTTGGGCACACGGACTGTGAAATTGCCGTCCAAGTCGGTTCGGGCACCGCCTACAACTTTTTTTCTGCTCTTGATGATAACGTTGGCGAAAGGAAGCGGTTCGCCTGACTTTTCTTCCATAACGCAGCCCCGGAATATGCAGGTGTCCGACTGTTTCAGCTCGGCGCCATTGCTGTCGTTGCTTCGGGTGGGTAGGGTTTCCTGCGCCGTGGCGGTCAGCGTCCCGGCCGTGAGGCCCAGTGTAAGACCTGCCACCACTGCAGCCTTGCCCATAGCGGCGCGAAGGGTGAGCTCCTGTTCCAGGTGCTGCAGCTCGGCCTCGCAGCGCGGGCAGGTGCCGTCGCACGGGCCGTCGTAGTGGCATTCGGGGATATCCAATGCGATGCCGTTCTCTTGGGCTATGCTGCGGCGTATCTCCTTCAGTTCGTTGCAAATGTGCTTTCCTTGATTCATATTATAATGTATTTAGATTTTTGCCCTGCGGACGGTGAAGGCCACAACGAGCGTGGAAAGTAGCGTTACGACGAGGAAGGTGGCGACGAAGTCCACCAGCCGCATTGCCACGGGGAAGGCGTCGACGATGGCGTTGGCACCCAGCTTGACGATGCCGAAATGCTGCTGCAGCAGGCAGGTGACGAAGCCCAGCACCAGTCCGGCGACAACGCCTACCAGTGCGATGAGGATGCCCTCGGTGAAGAAAACGCGGCGTATCTGCTGGCGGTCCATACCCAGGGCGCGCATCGTGGCGATGTCCTTGCGCTTGTTGATGATAAGCAGCGAAAGCGAAGCGATAAGGTTGAGCGTCGAAATGAGCACGATGAGCGACAGGATGAGGAACACGCCGAGCCGCTCGGAGCGGAAAATCTTGTAGTAGAGTGGCTTCTGCTCGAAGCGGTCCTTGACCGTGAAGCCGTCGCCCAGCAGCGACTGCAGCTGCCGTTTGGTGCTGGCCAGCTGCTTGGAATCCTTCAGTGTTATGGCCAAAGCCGTCACCTCGTCGGGGGCGTAGGACATCAGGCGGCGCACAAAGTCGATGTCGGCAATGACATAGAGGTCGTCGATTTCCTCCTGAATGCGGAATGCGCCGGCCGGGTAGGCGTAGCCGTTGTTGAAGGCCTCGTCCATCGAAAAGCCTATCGACGACGAGCCCCGCTTGGGGATGTGCAGCGCCAGCGGCGTGTTGGTCATCGAGTTGACGCCCATACGTATCATTATGTTCCAGCCCAGCAGCACATAGTCCAGCTGCGGTGCTGGCTCGTAGTCAATACCGTCGCTTTCCGCTCCCCAATCGTCGCTTTCCGCTTTCCGCTTTCCCCAATCGTCGCTTTCCGCTTTCCGCTTTCCGCTTTGCGCTTTTAACAGGTATTCGCCTTCGGCGATGAGGGTGTCGAGTCCGCAGGCCCTGCCGTAGCCCTCGTCGACGCCGCGCAGCTGCACTATGGCTTCGGCCTGGCGCAGCGTCAGCCAGGCGTTTTCTTCGACAATCTGCGATATGTTGGCGACGGCGTCGGCATTGGCTATGGCGTCATAGTCAATCTGCGAAGTGTGGAATGTCTTGCCTTCGGCCGGTTCGACAATCAGTTCGGGGTCGAAGACGTTGAAGAGCGACTGCGTCAGTTCGCCGATGCCGTTGTAGACCGACATCACGACAATCAGCGCCAGCGTGCTGACGGTGATACCCACCAGCGAAATCCAGGAGATGATGTTGACAATGGTCTTCTCCTTCCTCGAAAAGAGGTAGCGGCGAGCTATGAAGGTTGTAAACCTCAAGTCTTCAGCAGTTTTTCGATGTTCTCAATATAGTCGAGCGAGTCGTCGAGATAGAACTCCAGGTTGGGGATGATGCGCAGCTGCTTGCCTTCGCGCTGGCCCAGGCGGCGACGGATGTCGGCGGCGTTGGTCAGTATGGCGTCGATGACCATCTGCTTGGTGGCCTTCTGTCCGGCCACGTCGCCGGCCGTCTCGGGCATCGTGCCCACGGGAAAGATGCTGATGTAGGCGCGGGCGATGGATAGGTCGCTGGTTACGCGCACCTTGGTGACGGTGACCAGCGAGTTGCCGATGCGCGGCTTCATCTCCTTCAGCAGTATGTCGCCTAGGTCCTGCTGTATGAGGCGTGATATTTTGTTTTGACGGGTAGAGTCCATAGTATCATTAGTTTAGAAGCGCACGCCGATGCGCACGGGAACAAAGGTGGCCTGCTGCGTATAGGCAAAGGCCAGCTCGGCAAAGAGGCTCAGGTAGTTGCGCTCCATATTACGGTATTCATAGCGGAAAAACCAGTTGAGGCCTGCCGACAGCTCGACATAGGGCGTCAGCGTGTTGCCGTAGGGCGAGTCGGCCATCAGGTAGCTGGCTCCGGCCTTGGCACCCACCATCGGCGCCCACTCCACATCGAGGGGACGATAGTCGAAATCGATAAAGGCCATTGGACAGTGCCATCCGTTCAGGTTGCCGTCGACAACCTCCTTGGGCACAGCCACATAGTTGTAGCCCAGACCAAGGCCTACAAAGAAGTCCTGCTTGATGTTGACGCCGTTGATGACGCTGGCCCCTGCGGCGTGCTGCAGATTGCTGATATAGTAGCCATAGTCGCCGGCGTCGCCCAGGTTCATCACGAAGGGCATATAGCCCACTTCGGCCTTGAACATATATTCATAATCCGAGCGGTCTTGCCTGAATTGGGCCGTTGCGCTGAAGGAAACGGCAACGGCAGCTAATAGGAAAAGAGTTTTTATTTTATTCATATTCATTTTTTTATAAGTAAAAGAATGCGCACTTCGAGCGAAGCGTATTACCGTGCAAAAGTATGAATTTTTTTTCATATCGCCGTGCGCGAATAGTTTTTTTTGTATTTTTGCATTATTGTTTGGCCACGTTTTGATGGTTTGATAGTAGTTTAAAAGGTTGAAATCCAGAATGAAATCAATATAATAATCTGAAATTAAAAATCAAACACGATGAAACTGATAAGAAAAATCTTTGGCGGCATATCGCTGACGGCGGCGATGTTTGTGTTCCAGGCCTGTTATGGCACGCCGGAATGGGAAGAGGATATCAATTGCGTTGATTTCGATGTCCGCGTGCTGTCGGCCGACGACAACAGCCCTATTCCGGACATACGTGTCTATGCCAATTTCGAGCCGGAAGGCCCTGTCAATTATGTGAATGACTTTGGCTCGTCGGACAGTGCTGGATTCCTGCACCATAGAGTTTGTAAGACTGATGGCGCGATGAGGCTGATTTTCGAAGATGAAAAAGGTCTTTATCAGACTGATACCCTCGTTTATGAGCCGGTCGAAAACGACACCGTCCAAGTGCTCCTCAAGAAGGCGTAAATGATTAAGAAAATCCTTCAGGAGCAGCTTGGCCTGCTCTTCCGCCGTGTCGAAACCAGGACCCACGAGCTCAACTACCTCTTCTGGGAGTGCACCACGCGCTGCAACCTGCATTGCCGCCACTGCGGCAGCGACTGCACCGCCTCGTCGGGCGAGGCCGATATGCCGCTGGCCGACTTCATCCGCGCTCTCGACACGATTCCGCAAAGTGCCGTCGTGCCGCGCTTCACCGTCGTTCTGACCGGCGGCGAACCCCTGCTGCGGCCCGACCTGCCCGAAATAGGCCGTGCACTGCGCGGACGCGGAATGGGATGGAGCATCGTCAGCAACGGATGGCTCTACGACCAGGCTATGCACCAGCGCCTTATGGCCGCCGGGCTGGGTGCGCTGACCATCAGCCTCGACGGCCTCGAGGCCGACCACGACTGGATGCGCGGCCGCGAGGGCAGCTTCGGCCGCACGCGTCAGGCCATCGCCATAGCCGCTGCCGAACGCAGGCTCAACTTCGACGTCGTCACCTGCGTCAACCAGCGCAACCTGCCTCATTTGCAGGAGATTCACGACCTTTTGGCCAGCCTCGGCGTGCCACAGTGGCGCATCTTCACCATCATCCCCATCGGCCGCGCCAACGACCATCCCGAACTGCACCTCACCAACGCACAGTTCGTTGAGCTGATGGAGTTTATAAAGCAAAAACGTCAGCAGAAAAACCCGCCGATGAACGTCACCTACAGCTGCGAGGGCTACCTGGGCCGCTACGAGTGCGAGGTGCGCCAGAACCCCTATTTCTGCCACGCCGGCATCAACATTGCCTCGGTGCTCATCGACGGCACCATCAGCGCCTGCCCCAACATCGACCGCGACGCCTTCGGGCAGGGCAACATCTACAGGGACAACTTCTTCGATGTGTGGCAGAACCGCTTCGAACCCTTCCGCCAGCGCGACTGGGCGCGGCGCGGACGGTGCAAGGACTGCAAGGTCTTTGGTCGCTGCCTGGGCGGCGGTATGCACAACTGGCACGGCGACTGCAGCCAGGTGCTCAACTGCCACTATGCCAAGACTATATGAACTCTAAGCTCCGTTCCGGCGCCCCGTGGGTGCCGGAACGGCTGCTTTATGCCCCTGTCTGCGGCGCGCCACACGTGGCGCGCCGCAGACTTTTTGCCCCTTTGCAAACCGCCTTCCGTCCCCCATCCGCAGGGCGGAAACAGTATGTTAAATATGCCATACCCCTATCAAAGCCCATTAACTTAAAATTTGGTCAGACTTTGGGTAGGGTTTGGGTGAACTTTGGTAGATATTTGACCCCTGGAAATCAGGCTGTTCTGAAAAGGCGAAAATTGTGTTAAATTTAACAGTTTTTATGTTAAATGTTAAAATGATTTTGGGCCTTTCGGGTGGCTTTTTTGAGCCGTTTTTTGCTTTTCTTTGGCAAAAGGTGGCGACGGGTGACGGCGAATGGAAAAAAAATAGTAAATTTGCAGTGCTTTTAACGCATCCATCTTTCGCGCAAGGTGTTGGCAATGAGGCCAAAACTGCAACGCGGCGGGTTTGGTTTGCCCTAAAGTGCGACAATAGATATGAGTAACCAGTATCAGGAACGCAGCGCGGCAGTCCGCATCATTTTCCTTACGGTGGGGGTCATCTTCATCGTGAGACTGGCTTTTTTGCAAATCTTCGACGGCGAATACCGCCGCCAGGCCGACCGTCAGGCGCTGCGCCACAACACGCAGTATCCGGCCCGCGGCCTGATATACGACCGCAACGGCGAGCTGCTGGTCTACAACGAGGCGGTATATGACCTGATGGTTATTCCCAAGATGGTCAAGGGGTTGGACACCAATATGTTCTGCCGCGTTGTCGGTATGTCGCGCGACGAGTTTGAGGCCCGGATGCGCAAGGCCAGCAGGTATTCGACCTATTCGGCGTCGGTGTTTATGAAGCAGATTTCGAAGGAGGAGTACGGCTCGTGGCAGAGCCATCTGTACAAGTTCCACGGCTTTTTTGTGCAGCAGCGAACGCTGAGGGTGTACGACAAGCCCATCGCGGCGCACGTGCTGGGCTACGTGGGCGAGGTGGACGACTCTGAGATTGAGGCCGATGCCTACTACAAGCAGGGCGACTACATTGGCAAGAGCGGCCTGGAAAAGTCGTATGAGGAGGTGCTGCGCGGCATCAAGGGCGACCGCATTATGCACGTCGATGTGCACAACCGAGAGATTGGGCCTTATATGAACGGCGCTTACGACACGATGGCCGTCGAGGGCGGCAACCTCTACACGACGCTCGACGCCACGCTGCAGGAATATGCCGAGGGGCTGATGGCCAACAAGCGCGGCTGCATCGTGGCCATCGAGCCTTCGACGGGCGAGGTGCTGGCGCTGGTGTCGGCTCCGTGCTACGACCCCAACCTGCTGGTGGGCCGTGTGCGCGGCGAGAACTATATGAAGCTGCTGAACGACATCAGCAAACCGCTGTTCAACCGTGCGTTGCAGGCGCAGTATCCGCCGGGCTCCATCTTCAAGGTGGCGCAGGCTATGACGGCGCTGAACCTGGGCGTGATTGGGCCGGGGCAGGGTTTTCCGTGCGACAAGTCGCTGGTGGGCTGCCACAACCATCCCAGCGCGCGCTCGGTGCAGGAGGCCATCAAGATGTCGTGCAACCCTTATTTCTACTACACCTACCGCCGCATCATCCAGCAGGGCAAGTACAAGAGCATCTACAAGGACAGCCCTTACGGCCTGACGGTGTGGGACGACTATATGCACCGCTTCGGCTTCGGCCAGCGGCTGGGCATTGACCTGCCCAATGTGCGCAGCGGCCGCATCCCCGACACGGCGTTCTACAACAAGCGCTACGGCGAGGGGCGCTGGGCTTTTTCGACCATCTACTCGAACAGTATCGGGCAGGGCGAGGTGGAGGTGGTGCCCATCCAGATGGCCAACCTGGCCTGCATCGTGGCCAACCGGGGCTACTACATCACGCCGCACCTGGTGCGCTATTACGGGCCCGACTCGACGCGCAACGCTGAGTTCTACGAGCGCCACGAGACGGGCATAAATCCGGCTTATTTCGAAATTGCCGCCAACGGTATGTACGACGTGGTGCACGGCGCCGGCGGCACGGCGCGGCGCGCCAACATCCCGGACATCGACGTGTGCGGCAAGACGGGCACGGCTCAGAATATCGGCGACGACCATTCGGTGTTCATCTCGTTTGCGCCGAAAAACAACCCGCAGATTGCCGTGGCGGTGTATGTCGAGAATGCCCGTGGCGGCGGCGGATACTGGGCTGCGCCGATTGCCAGCCTGGTGATAGAGAAGTATATACGCGGTGAGGTGACGCGCAAGGATGTGGAGCGGATGTACCGTGAGGCGGCGCCGTGCCAGAAACTGCCGTTGCCGAGAACAATCAAAAAGAAGAAGAAATGATGGAAAATAAGATAGACTGGGTTGCGCTTTTGCTGTATGTTGTCATCCTTGTGTTCGGATGGCTGAACATCTATGCGGCCTGCTATGACGAGTCGCACGCGGCGGTGTTCGACTTTTCGACGCGCCACGGCAAGCAGCTGATTTGGATCGGCGTTTCGCTGCTGCTGGCACTGGTTATCACGCTGATAGACCCTCACGTGTTCTCGTCGATGGCTTATATTATCTATATGGTGGTCATCGGCTTGCTGGTCGTCGTGCTTTTCGTGGGCACGGTGACCAAGGGCGGCCTGTCGTGGATCAGTTTCGGAACGTTCAAGTTCCAGCCTGCCGAGTTTGCCAAGTTTGCCACGGCGCTGGCGCTGGCAAAGTATATGAGCTCGCTGGACCTGGACTACCGTTTGCTGCGTACCAAGCTGATTGCCTGGGCCATAATATTGTTGCCCGCGGCCATCATCATACTGCAGCACGACACGGGGTCGGCGCTGGTTTTTGCTAGTTTCCTGCTGCCGATGTTCCGCGAGGGTATGTCGCCCAACATATTGCTGATGGGCCTGGTGGCGGTGGTGCTGTTTGTGGTGGCGCTGCTGGTCAACAAGTTCATTATCATCGGTGTGCTGGCGGCCATCGCGCTGTTCTACCTTTTTGTGTGGCTCAACAAGCGGACGCGCAAGCACTATGTGTGGGTGACGGCGCTTTTCCTGGGCTGCTCGCTGTTCACGCTGTCGGTCGATTTTGCATTCGAGAATGTGCTGCAGCCGCACCAGCGCGACCGCGTGTATGTGCTGCTGGGCAAGACGAAGGACGACAAGAAGCTGGGCTACAATGTGAACCAGTCGAAAATAGCCATCGGCTCGGGCGGCTTCTTGGGCAAGGGGTTCTTGAACGGCACCATCACCAAGGCCGATTTTGTCCCGGAGCAGGAGACGGACTTCATTTTCTGCACCGTGGGCGAGGAGTGGGGCTTCGTCGGGTCGTCGCTGCTGATATTGGCCTATATCGGCCTGCTGTTCAGGCTTATACGGCTGGCAGAGCGGCAGTATTCCAAGTTTTCGCGCTTCTATGGCTACTCGGTGGCCAGCATACTTTTCCTGCATTTTTTCATCAATATAGGTATGGTTTTGGGCCTGCTGCCCGTCATCGGCATACCGTTGCCGTTCTTCAGCTATGGCGGCTCGTCGATGATGGCATTCACCATCCTGCTTTTCATCTTTCTGCGACAGGACCAGGAACGCACCAAACCTATTTGAACATCAATATTTTAACTTGAATAATTATTCATTTATATATGGCAAACAAGAAATCTAACGAAGAGCATTGCTCGTTTTGCGGTCGTCCGGCATCGCAGTGTTCGCTGCTGCTTACCGGTCTGGATGGCTATATTTGTTCGGACTGCGTGACGCAGGCCAGCTTGATCGTCAACGAACAGAACCATCAGCATAGTGACAAGTACGACTTGAACGATTCGGACATTCCCACTCCAGCCGAGATAAAGAAGCTTATGGACCAGTATGTTATAGGACAGGATGAGGCCAAGAAGGTGCTTTCGGTGGCCGTCTATAACCACTATAAGCGTCTGCGCTACTATGAGGACACGGGGCGCGGCAACGATGTTGAAATCGAGAAGTCGAACATCATCCTTGTGGGCGAGACGGGTACTGGCAAGACGCTTATGGCCAGGACTATAGCGCGTATGCTGAAGGTGCCGTTCTGCATCGCCGACGCCACGACGCTGACCGAGGCGGGCTATGTGGGCGACGACGTGGAGAACGTGCTGGTGCGTCTGCTGCAAGCTGCTGACTATGATGTGGCTGCAGCCGAAAGAGGCATTGTTTTCATCGACGAAATCGACAAGATAGCTCGCAAGAGCGACAACCCTTCGATTACGCGCGACGTGTCGGGCGAGGGCGTGCAGCAGGCGCTGCTGAAGCTGCTGGAGGGCGCCGTGGTCAATGTGCCGCCGCAAGGTGGCCGCAAACATCCTGAGCAGCAGATGATTCAGGTCAACACGCGCAATATCCTTTTCATCTCGGGCGGCGCCTTTGACGGCATCGAGCGCGACATTGCACTGCGTATGAAGTCGAACGTCATAGGCTTCAACGGCACCAAGACGCGCGAGGAAATCGACCGCCACAATATGCTGCAGTATATCCTGCCGATGGACCTCAAGAAGTTTGGCCTAATCCCTGAGCTGGTGGGCCGCTTCCCGGTGCTGACGCACCTCGAGCCGCTGGACCGCAATGCGTTGCGCCGCATCCTGACCGAGCCCAAGAACGCGCTGGTCAAGCAGTATCAGGAGCTGTTCAAGATGGACAATGTGGAACTGGAGTTCGACAAGGGTGCGCTCGACGTCATCGTCGACACGGCGGTCGAGTACAAGCTCGGTGCGCGCGGACTGCGTTCCATCGTCGAGTCGATAATGAACGACCTGATGTTCGAGCTGCCTTCGCATCGCGGCGAAAAGATAAAGATTACCAAGAAGATGGCTGCCGAAAAGGTAGGCCAGTCCAAGATAATGTCGAACTGAAAAATGCCTGTTATGCTGCTGAGACTGACGAAGGAATTCGAGTTCCAGATGGCCCACGCGCTGTCGGGCTACGACGGCAAGTGCCGCAACATCCACGGCCACAACTACCGGCTGCAGGTCACCGTCGAGGGGCAGCCCATCGCCAATCCCGACGATGCCAAAAACGGTATGGTGATTGATTTTGGCGACATCAAGCGCATTGTCAGCCAGTATGTTGTCGAGCCGTTCGACCACGCTTTCGTTGTTTCCGAGGGGTCGCCGTTTGCCTCGGTCGAGGGCACCAAGCTGGCCGTCGTCCCGTTCCAGCCCACCAGCGAGAACCTGCTTCTGCATTTCGCCTCGCTGCTCGCCGGCCGCTTCCCCGACGGCGTGCGCCTGCACAGCCTGCGCCTGTGGGAGACAACGACCTCCTGCGCCGAACTGATACTTTGACTCCTGCTTTGCGTCGCAGGCTGGATGCCTGTGTTCCAGGTCAATATACCCACAGTTCGCCGCCGCTGTAGGTGGTGCCGTATTGGTAGAGGGGGCAGGTTGTGGCGCTGCCTTCCATCGGGTAGCCGTCGGCTTCGACAATGAAAAGCGAGTGGCATTCAGGACATTCCAGCAGGGCGCTGCCGTATTCGTCCGATATGGCGACCGCCGACGTGCTGTCGGCCGGGCAGGTGCGCTCGTAGGCCACGAAACTGTCGAAAGAGGTGCGCACCACCACCACACCGCGGTGGCCGCCAGTCAGATACATATATCCGCCCACGTAGTTCAGCCCCGGGTAGTAGGCCGAGTTTGGGTCGATGCTGAAATTGGTAAGCCCGATGGGGACATAGCAACGCGTCTCGCGTCCGCAGGCCGCCGCAAGCAGCGCGGCCGTAATCAGAAATGGCAGGATGCGTCTCATAGTCCCAGGGCTTTAAGGTTTGTGAGGGAAGTCGCTGTAGATGACCTTCATACTGACCGTGGCGACGGTGCGGAGCGACTCCTTGTTGATGGCGTCGAGGTTGTCGTTGGTGGTGTGCCAGTGCTGGTAGAAGCTGCAGTTGGGGCTGTTCTGCACGATGTCGATGGTCGGTATGCGCAGTATCTGGTTGACATACAGATGGTCGTCGAGAATGGCGCCACTCAGCTCGTCGACAAAGATGCCGCCATAGCCGAGAAACGAGGCGCAGCTCCATACGCGATTCGTCAGGCCCTGGGCAAAACTCATCGAAATCTCCTCCTTGGTGAAGCGCGGCTGGTCGGTGCCCACCATATCGTAGAGGATGCCGTATTCGGCCTGATAGAAAAGGCGGTGCGGATTTTTGGCCCAATGCTGCGAACCCTTGCACCAGGTGTTGTCCTCGTAGCGGTCGGCCCATTCGGGAATACCTTGATCCTCAACGTCGAACATCACAAAGTCGACACCCACGCCGGGCCGCATAGCCGACATAACGCGTGCCATCTCCATCAGCACGGCAACGCCGCTGGCCCCGTCGTTGGCACCCGGCAGGGGCCGACGCCAGTTGTTGGTGTCGAGGTCGTGATCGGCCCACTGGCGCGAATCCCAGTGTGCGGCCAGCAGTATGCGGCGGTCGCTTTCGGGATTGAGCGAGGCGATAATGTTCTTGCCTTCAACGCTTTGTCCGTTCCACAGCGTGGTGGTGAACGGCTGCACGATGACCGTGTCGCACCAGCGGCCCATCGCGGTGGCCAGATAGCGGGCACACTGCTCGTGGCCTTTGGTGCCGGGGTGGCGGAAGCCGAAAGCCAGCTGCTCGGCGGCGAAGCGGTAGGCCGAGTCGGCGTTGAAGTCGGGAGTCGCCACTTTGTTGTAGTCGACGGTTGCCGTCTGGTTGGCGGCGGGCTTGTTGTCGGTGCTCTGGTGGCAGCTTGCTGCCATCAGGGCTGCCAGGGTCAGAACGAGGATTTTCTTCATTTCGTCGTTTGGCAAAAAAAAGGCGACCGCAGGGGTCGCCCTTACAGTTGATAGTTGTTTTACTTGATACGCTCCGAATACTCGCAGGTGCGTGTGTCGACCTTGATGCGCTCGCCTTCCTTGATGAAGAGGGGCACGCGGATCTGCACGCCGGGCTCGACGGTGGCGTCCTTCATAGCGTTGGTGGCGGTGTTGCCTGCAAAGCCGGGCTCGGTGTAGGTCACCACGGTCTCGATGAACGGAGGCAGCTCGCACATCAGCGGGGTCTCGGTGTCGGCGTCGACGGTGATTTCGACATACTGGCCGTCCTTGAGGAACTGCGGGGCGTTGATGATGCCTTCGGGAATATAGATCTGCTCATAGGTCTCGGTGTGCATAAACACGTGCATATCACCCTCTTTGTACAGATAGGTGTAGGGGCGGCGTTCGACGCGCACGATGTCGATCTTGACGCCGCTGGGGAAGGTGTTCTCCAGCATACGGCCGGTCTTCACGTTGCGCATTTTGGTGCGCACAAAGGCGGCACCCTTGCCGGGCTTGACGTGAAGGAATTCGACGATAGAGTAGATGTCGTTGTTGAAATTGATGCACAATCCGTTTTTGATGTCAGCTGTTGTTGCCATAAAAAAATAGGTGTATGTTTAAATTATTGATTATTGGAATTTGCGGAATTTTTCTTTTTTTCAACCTCCAGCAGGTTGGTCAGACGGCGCAGGTCGACGCGCATCTCCTCGTTCTCTTCCTCGACCATCTTGAGGCGCGTGCGGCACATCATATTGCGGCAGAAAAGGGCCAAAACGATGCCCATCATTGTGATTGTCACCTCTTTGTGCGAAACGAAAAAATAGACCGTCGCGGCCACTATCAGCACATACGACGCCCATTCGTAGAGTTTAGCCTGTGTCGTTTTTTCCATCGTGAAATGTTCTGGTTTGAATTTGCAAAAATACAAATAATTCTCCATACGCGAAAAAAATTTTTTTCTTCCGCCGTTTTTGCGCCTCTCGGCGGGCCTCGGAACCGATGAAAACCCGACCCCCAAATCAGCCCCTTCGGAAGCCTTAAAATCGGGCAAATTCCGTTTAACATTTAAGTTAAAAACCGTTAAAAAATGCCCTATTTTTGCCAAAACATAACCCACTGTTTTCCAAGGGTCAAATACCTACCAAAGTTCACCCAAAGCTCAGTCAAAGTTTTAACAGATTTTATGTTAATGGGCTTTGACCCGGCTTTCGCAAAACTCGCGCCCGTTTTTTGCCCTGCGCTGCCCCTTTCCGGCACGTGGCTGGACGGTTGCGGCAAGGCGGTCATCCGCCGCGCGAAGGCAGGCCTGGCGGCGGCTTCGTGCACAGGGCTGCCAGGGCCGCCGGCCCTATGGCCGCGACGGTTGCAACGGCGCCTGGCGCACGGAGCGGAGCGAGAAAAAGGGACATCCGGGAGCCGAAAAGCAGAAAAAAATTTGCCCGTTTCGTTTTTTTTTCGTTATTTTGCTTTTTGCGAGCACAGTCCATCTGTGCCTTAAAATGCATATAAAGAATTGAAATATAACTAAAAACAAATAATTGCAGAATTATGAAAAAGCTAATGCGCATAGCTGTGATGCTGCTTTTGGTGTTTGGATTGGCCGGTGTGTGCGGGACGGTGACGTCGTGCAAGTCGTCCGAGTCGATGTACACCACCAAGAAGAAGACAGCGAAGAAGATAAACCGCAACTACAAGGTGCGTGGCAACAACCAGCGTAACAGTTCGACCTATCACACCTATTGATGTCCCCAAGCGGGAGCGTGCGTCGGTGAAAAAAGCGTTTCTTCTTTTCGCCCTGCTGGCGCTGCTGGCGCCTGGGGCGGTGGCTCAGTCGTTTCGTGTCAGTGTCGGCATTCCTGCCGGCACGGGTGGCACTTTTGCACTGTGGGTCTACGATGCCGACTCGGTGCCGCGCGTGCTGAAGCCCACGTTCAGGGATGGCCGTGCCGTCTTTACGGGCCGCGTGCGCGGCGCAAGCTATGCCGAGCTGCACAATGCCAAGGTGGGGCAACCGCTGCCGCTGTTTATTGAAAATGCGGACATTACGGTGGCCTACAACGCTGCCGCCCCCGAGGCCTCGCCCATCACGGGCTCGCGCACGAACAGCATTCTGCGCTATGAGCTGGAGCAGTGCGGCGCGACCGACGCCGAGTGCCTGGCCCGTTTTGTGGCCGACAACCCGTCGTCGCCCGTGGTGCCCTACATATTGGAACGCTATATGCTGTCGCTTTCGGACCGCGAGACGGTTGCGCAGCTCTATGGCCAGCTTTCGGGCGAGGCGTGCTCGACGTGGCACTATCGCCGGCTGGGCCGCCGCTTGGCCGCCTTGGCCGCGCTGGAGCCGGGCTGCGAGTTGCCGTCGGTTGCCGTTGCCAACCTGCTTGGCCAGACGGTGCGGCTCGAACGGTTTTTGCCCCAAGGGAAATACAGCCTGCTGATGGTTGGCGCCTCCTATTGCCGCCAGTGCAACGCCGTGCGCGACACGCTGTTGCGCACGCATCCCGAGCTGACGGTGGTGGCCTTCGACGTGGACAGCCTTGGCGGCGGCTGGGACGCTCCGCTGATGCAGACGTTCGATGTGGACCACATACCGTTCCTGATGCTTGTGGACCCCAAGCGCCGCATCGTGGCCCGCGACGCGCGCGTGTGGGAGCTGGAACGTATCCTAAAATCGGATGGCTATTATTCTGGCAAATAGGTTTTTGTGTGGTGTCTCAGTCCTTCCTTGCCGTCCCTCGGGCGGCGGCTTTCAGGCAATGGCGCGGGCTTCATTCATTCTTTGGTCAATTTATTTATCATTAATAATATATGGAAACAGCACTTTATCCTCTGAAATTTCTGCCATTATATAAAAATAAGGTGTGGGGCGGCAACAAGATCAAGTCGATGGGGTTCGACTACGCTCCGCTGCCCAACTGCGGCGAGCTGTGGGCCCTTTCGGCCGTCAAGGACAACGAGTCGGTCATCGCCAACGGTTTCCTTGAGGGCAACACGCTGAACGAGGCCGTGGAGGTATATATGGGCGAGCTGGTGGGCGACAAGAATTTCCAGCATTTCGGCATCGATTTCCCGCTGCTGTTCAAGATTATAGATGCCAACGACCGCCTGTCGATACAGGTGCATCCCGACAACCGCCTGGCCCGCGAGCGGGGAATGGAGAACGGCAAGACCGAGATGTGGTATATCATTGAGGCCGAGGAGGGTGCCGAGATTGTCGACGGCTTCAACCAGGAGGTGACGCGCGAGGAGTATCAGCGCTTTCTGGAACTGGAGCATCTTGAGGATTTGCTCCACGTCGAGCATCCGCAGCAGGGCGATGTGTTCTTCATCCCCGCCGGGCGCGTCCACGCGCTGGGCAGGGGGCTGCTGCTGGCTGAAATCCAGCAGTCGTCGGACACCACCTACCGCATCTACGACTACAACCGTCGCGACGCCAACGGCAAGCTGCGCGAGTTGCACACCGCCGAGGCCCTCGACGCCATCGACTTCACGCCGACGGCCGACGGCCGGACGCACTACAACTATCGGCAAAACAGCACGGTGCAGCTGGCCCAGTGCCCCTATTTCACCACCAACCTCATAGCCATCGACAAGCCGATGCGCAAGAATTTTGAGCATCTGGACTCCTTTGTCGCCTATCTCTGCACCGACGGCATCGCCGCCGTCAAGGCGCTTGACACCATCTGCCCGCTCCACGCCGGCGAGTGCGTGCTGGTGCCCGCCGTTGCCGATGCGGTGGAGCTCTACAGCGAAGGGCCGGCCAAGCTGCTGGAGGTCTATGTCGACCCCGAGCAGTGGGACGAGGAGGGCGTGAACCACAACAGCGATTTCGACTGGATGGCGCGCTTCATCGGCTCGGCCAATCCCGACGACTTTCTTGACGCAAACGAAGAAGAGGAGGACTGACGGTGCCGACGGTGCAGGAGTGGGCAATGCATTTCGAAAGAGGATTTTAACGTTTCGGAATGGCTTTCCGCTGTTTAGGGACAAAATGGGATGGACATCAGACTGGATTTCTGTAATTTTGCAACCCTAAATTGGTTATAACTGGATTAGTTAAGTGTTTGATTGTGATGACTGAAATGCCGGCGGCGCAATGCGCCGCCGGCAAATTTCAGTCAGATTTCAACAAAAAGGCCAATAGATGAAAATGAAAAACAAACTCATAGTATTTATTTTTCTCCTGGTGCTGGCCTGTCAGGCCGGTGCGCAGCAAGTGCTTTCGCTCGACCAGTGTCGCCAAAGGGCCCTCGAAGCCAACAAGGGACTGAAGATGTCGGAAGAGAAGAAGGTCGAGACCGAGAACCTGCGCAAGGTGGCCTTGTGGCAGATGCTGCCCAAGGTCGGCGCAACGGGCGGGTATGTATGGATGGACAAGACGGTCAACCTGCTCAGCGACGAGCAGCGCGACCGCATCAACAATATGGGCACCACCGTACAGGACGAGCTGACGGCAAGCCTGCGCGAACAGCTTGGCGGGCTGCCCATCGGCGGCGATGTGATTGGCAATGTCGTCACCAACCTGATTGCCAATTCCGATTTGAGCTCGTCGCTCAACAACGTCGGGCGCGACATCACCAGCGGACTTGAGACCGACACGCGCAACACGACCTTTGGCGTCGTCACACTTTCGCAGCCCATCTATCTGGGCGGCAAGCTGATGGCCCTATACAAGACCGCCGGCCTGCTGAACCGTCTTTCGGGCATCGAGTACGACAAGAAGCGCGAGGAAACCCTTATCGCCGTCGACGAGGCCTACTGGCAGGTGGTCAGCGTGAAGCACAAGAAGGAGCTGGCCGAGAACTATGCCGCCCTGCTCGACACGCTGAACCACAACGTAGAGCAGCTTGTTGCCGCCGAGATGGCCACCAAGGGCGACCTGGCCAAGGTGCGCGTCAAGCTGAACGAGGCCCGGATGAACCTCACCAAGGCCACCAACGGTTTAACGCTGGCCAAGATGCTGCTGGCCCAGCGCTGCGGTATGCCGCTGGACAGCGAGTTTGACGTGCCCGAGCACAATCCCGTGCTGGCCCTCACGTCGCATCAGGACATCAATATGGACACCGTCTGGCAGAACCGCCGCGAGATGCAGATGCTGCGCATCAGCGACAGCATCGCCGCACAGGGCGTGCGCATCGCTGCCTCGACACTCAAGCCGAACATCGCCTTCACGGGCGGCTACCTCTTTTCAAACCCCAACCTCTTCAACGGATTCCACAACGAGTTTGGCGGCACGCTGATGGCCGGCGTGGTCGTCAATGTGCCGATACTCCATCCTGGCGGTATCTATTCGGTCAAGGCTGCCAAAGCCAAACGGCGCGAGGTGGCGTACCAAATCGAAGAGGCACAGGAGATGATAGAGCTGCAGGTCAATAAGTTGAACTACGAACTGGAACTTGCCTACAAGAAACTGGACCAAGCCCAGAGCAACCTGGTCCAGGCCGAGGAGAACCTGCGCCTGGCCGACGAGAGTTTCAAGGCCGGTATGTGCAGCAGCAGCGACCTGATGGCTGCCCAGACGGCCTGGATTTCGGCTAAAAGCGACATCCTCGATGCCGAGATTGAAATCGAGATGAACAGCGTCTACCTGCGTCAGGCAATGGGGAGAAACTGAACTTGAAATGTCATTTTGAACAAATCATAACAGAACGATTATGGCAATGAAAGAAAACAACAAAACGCTTATTGCGGGCCTTTTGGCGGTGCTTGCCGCCGTGGGCATTGTGGCCTTGGTGGGCCTTTTTGCCATCCATCCGCAGAAGGAGATGCTGCTGGGCGAGGCCGATGCCACCGAATACCGCATCTCGAATATGGTTCCCGGCCACATCGACCAGCTCTATGTCGCCGAGGGCGACCACGTTCGTGCCGGCGACACGCTGGCCCACATCGGCAGCCGGCAGGTCGACGCCAAGATGATTCAGGCCAAGGCTGCACGCAGCGCTGCCAGCGCCCAAAGCCGCAAGGCCAAAGGCGGTGCTCGCAACCAGCAGGTGCAGATGGCCTATCAGGTGTGGCAGAAGGCCAAAGCTGCCGAAGAGGTATACAAGAAATCCTACGACCGCGTCAAGGGACTGTATGAAAAGGGCGTCGTCTCGGCGCAGCAGTACGACGAGGTCGATGCCAAATACAAGGCCGCACAGGCCGACTGTGCCGCTGCCGAACAGCAGTATCTGATGGCCAAAGAGGGTGCCCAGAGCGAGGACATCGCTGCCGCATCGGCGCTGGTCAACCAGGCTGGCGGTGCCGTCGCCGAGGTGCAGAGCTATCTCGACGACAGCTACATCATCGCCCCCTGCGATGGCGAGGTCGTCGAGGTCTACGCCAAGCTTGGCGACCTGGTGGGTACCGGCGCCCCGCTGGTGTCCATCCTCGATATGAGCGACAACTGGTTCAACTTCAGCATACGCGAAGACCTGCTCAAGGACATCAAGAGTGGGCAGTCGGTCAAGGTGCGCATCCCGGCCCTTGGCGACAATACCTATCCCTGCACCGTGCGCAATGTCAAGGTGATGGCCAGCTATGCCACCTGGCGTGCCACCAAGACCCTCGGCCAGTACGACGTCAAAAGCTTCGATGTCAAAGTGGTGCCGCAGGAGGACATCGACGGTTTGCGACCCGGTATGACGGCAATTCTTGTTGACAAATAGTTGTTAGGCATAGGGCAATGAAGACAAGTGTATTCAGAGTGTTGCGTCGCGAGTTGCGGCGCATTTGGCACAACCCGCGCTACCTCATCATTATGACGCTGGGCATTGTGTTCACATTCGTCTTCTTCGCCACCGTGACCAAAGAGGGCCAGCCCAAGAAGCTCTCTGTTGCCGTCGTCGATATGGACGGCTCCTACCTTTCGCGCCGCATCTGCCACGAAATCAACGCTACGCAGGGCGTCAGCGTCAAGGCCGTCTACAACAACCACAGCGAGGCCCGCAAGGCAATGCAACGGGGCGAAATCTTCGCCTTCTACGAGATTCCGCAAGGCACCTACAACGACCTGCTCCAGTTCCACTCGCCCCATTTCGTGCTCTATGTCAACTCGGCCTATATGCTTGCCGGAACGCTCAGCTACAAGCAGTTGGCCACGATGGGAATGCTGGCCACCGGTGCCGTGCAGCGCGAAGTGTACCGCAAAAAAGGCTATAGTGACGACGAGATAATGGGTCTCATCCAGCCTGTAGAATACGACACGCGCAACATCGGCAACCCCTGGATCAACTACGGCAACTACCTGATGACCACGCTGATTCCGGCCGTCATCGCCTTCATCGTGCTGATGCATACATCCTATGTCATCTCGCGCGAGAGGCAGGAGCGCACGCTCCGCAACTGGCTGCGCCGTGCCAAGGGCAACGCTCTCTATGCCCTCATCGGCAAGATGCTGCCCTACACGCTGTGGTACAGCTTCCTCTGCCTGCTCGCCAACCTGGTGATGTTCGGCTTTATGGGCTTCCCCCTCGAAGGAAGCTGGATGCTGATGGTTGTCAACAGCATTCTGCTTGTCGTCGCCGCCCAGTGTGCCGGCTGCTTCATTGCCGGCAGCATCCCCGACCCGCCGCTGGCTATGGGCATCAGCGCCATCTACAGCGCTATGAGCTTCTCACTCAGCGGCTTCTCCTTCCCGGTCGAAAGTATGCCCACCTTCTTCTACAGCTTCTCGTGGCTCTACCCCATACGCCACTACTACCTCAATTTCTGCGACATAGCCATCTTCGGCAACGGCTTCAGCCACTGCTGGCCGCGCTTCTGCGCCCTGATGGCCTTCGGAGTGCTGACCATAGCCGGAGCCTTTATGCTGCGGTGGCAGATGCAACGCGAGGAAAAGCCGGAAGCCAAAACCATTAAAACCGACGCGCTATGATAAAGAACCTCAAGGACATCTGGACCGTTTTCAGCATCGAGGTGCGCCGCGTTTTCGGCGACCGTATGGTGCTGCTCATCTTCTTCCTGGCGCCGATTCTCTATCCCTTCATCTTCTGTTTCATATACCACAACGAGAATGTCGAGAATATGTCCATCGCCGTCGTCGACGAGGCCCAGTGCGAGGAAAGCAAGCGCTTCATCCACAAGCTCGACGCCACGCCCGAGCTGAGTGTGGCCTACCGATGCAACAACCTGGCCGAGGCGCATCGCCTGATGGACGACCACGAGGTGCGCTCGGTGTTCTATTTCCCCAACGACTTCTCGTCGCGCCTGGCCACGCTGCGCACCGCCCGCGTAGTGGTCTTCAGCGATATGAGCTCCTTCTACTTCTACAAGGCGGCCCTCACCGGCGGCAACGCCGTGCTTATCGACGAGATGCACACCATCGAGCTGCAGCGCTACGAAAAATCCGGCCTCAGCAGCGAAGAGGCGCGCATCCAGATGCAGCCCGTGGCGGTCGACAACACGACCCTCTTCAACCCCAGCGGCGGCTACGGCAGCTTCTTCCTGCCCTGCCTGATGATGCTCGTCATCCACCAGACCCTCTTCCTCGGCATCTGCATCCTCACCGGCGACGCCCGCGAGAACCGCAAGTCGCTGCGCCTCATTCCGCCCCATCTGCGCCACGGCAGCGTGCAACGCGTCACCACGGGCCGTGCGCTTTGCTACCTGCTCATCTACGTCCCCATCTGCATCCTCGACCTGTGGTTCATACCGCGCTGGTTCAACCTGCCGCAGCTGGGCAACCTCTACACCATACTCCTCTTCCTGCTGCCTTTCATTCTGGCGGTCATCTTCTTCGGTATGACGGTAGGCAACCTCGTTGTGCGCCAGAAGATTTCGCCGATGCTGTGCTTCGTTTTCTTCAGCCTTGTGCTCTTCTTCATCACCGGTATGGTGTGGCCGCAGGAGAGTCTGCCGCGCTTCTGGTACCTCTTCAGCTACCTCTTCCCCTCCACGCCCGGCGTGCAGGGCTACGTCAAGATTGCATCGATGGGAGCCCAGCTGGCCGAAGTGCGCACCGAGTATATGGCCCTCTGGATACAGGCCGCCGTCTATTTCGCCACCGCCACGCTGGTTCTCAGCGCGCAGATATTCATCCGCCGTCGCCAGAACATTATCAACCACAACCTGCGCCGCATCCGCAAGGAAGGCATCGGCGCCCTGCAGGGCAACCTGCTCGACATTTTGCAGCGCAAGGGCGGTGCAACGTCCAAAACAAATAACGACAACGCCTTATGAGAAAGAAAAATGCAAGCAATGCTGTCAAACAGCTCTACAACTTCCGGCGCACCTTCAGCGCCGTCAACGCCTTCTGGATTGCCATCGTGGGCGCCCTGCTGCTGACGCTGGTGTCGCTGCTGGCCCACGTGCAGACCGACTGGAAGCTCGAAAGCAACTTCCACCTCTTCTTCTCCTTCACCGTCAACTTCCTGCTACTCTTCATCATACTCATCGTCAACTTCCACGTCATCAAGAGCAAGCTGCCCCTGCGGTGGAAGTACATCGTCGGCATCCTTGTCTCGCTGCTCGTGGCTGGCGTCATCTCGGCCTTCTTCGGCTGGGTGCACCGCGTCATCTACGACAACGTGCGCCTCTCCGACCCCGACAGCGTCAACCTCACGCGCGACATCATCGTCGCCGTCTTCGCCGTGCTCATCTCCATCGTGCTCTACAGCCTCACGCGCCGACAGCAGATAAGCATCGAAAAGGAAAAACTGCAGACCGAAAACCTGATGGTGCGCTACGAAGCCCTTGAAAACCAGATGGACCCGCACTTCCTCTTCAACTCGCTCAACACCCTCAGCGGCCTGATAGGCAACGACGACGCGCGCGCCCAGCAGTACCTGCAGCAGCTGGCCTCGACCTACCGCTACATTATGCAGGGCAAGCGCATCGTGACCCTCGAAGAGGAACTGGCCTTCGCCGACTCCTACTGCCAGATGATGCAGCTGCGCTATGGCGACAACCTGCGCATTGTGCGCAATGTCGACAGCCGCTATCTCCACTACCAGATCATCCCCATAAGCCTGCAGCTGCTGATCGAAAACGCGCTGAAACACAACGTCGTCAGCAGCCGCTACCCCCTTACCGTCAACCTCGAGACCACCCAGCACGCCACCTTCCGCGTAAGCAACACCATCCGCCTCAAGCAGGAAGACGACGGCAACACGGGCCTCGGCCTCGTCAACCTCAGCAAGCGCTACCAGATGCTCTGCCAGCAGGAAGTGTCCATCAGCAGCTCCGCCGGCACCTTTGCCGTCGAAGTGCCCCTGATCGAACCCCTCCAGGCAGCAAAAATACTGACAAGAATGAAGATAGACAATTACAGATAACACAACCGATGCTGTGCCCGCGCGGCCCGCCAGCCGGCGCAGGCCGCCGCCTGGAACAAGACCCCGCGGGCACAGCGCAAAACAAAACCAGAGATGAAATCCATTATTATCGAAGATGAACAGATTGCGGCGCAGAACCTGAAGCGCCTGCTGGCCGAGACAGCCCCCGAAGCCGAAGTCGCGGCCATCCTCCAAACCGTCGAAGAGACCGTGGAGTACTTTGCCGCCTTCGACCACGGTGAGCAGCCCGCCTCGGCCTATCCCGACCTGGTGTTTATGGACATCCACCTGGCCGACGGCCTGGCTTTCCACGTTTTCGACAGCGTAACCATCAAATGCCCCATCATCTTCACCACGGCCTACGACCAGTATGCCCTCGACGCCTTCAAGGTCAACAGCATCGACTACCTGCTCAAGCCCATCAGCCACGACGACCTGGAACGCGCCATCGCCAAGGCACGCGACCTTGTGCGCCGCAGCACCGGCAGCCAGGGCGCGCAGCCGCAGTCGCTCACGCCCGAAACCATCGCCGCCGTGATGGATATGATGCAGCGCCGCAAGTACAAGTCGCACTTCCTTATGCCCGTGCGCGACAAGCTGGTGCCGCTGCCCGTCAGCGAGATAGCCTACATCTACCTCGACGAGAAAATCACGCGCGTCGTGACCCTCGGCGGACAGTCGTTCCCCCTCGACAAGCCCCTCGACGCCGTCTATGCGCTGCTCGACCCCGCCCGCTTCTTCCGCGCCAACCGCCAGTATATCATCGCCCACAGCGCCGTCAAGGACATATCGGTCTGGCCCCTCAGCAAGCTCAACATAACCCTTACTGTCCCCACGCCCGAGAAAATCATCGTTTCGCGCGCCCGCACGGCGGAGTTCAAGGACTGGTACACGGCCTGACCCAGTCCCATAGCAACCCCTTCCGAGCCCGGGGGGCCCCCCGGGGGGCCCCCCCCGCCCCGTTATGGAAAAAACCCAAAAAGAAAAAAAAAAAAAAAATTGAAGCAAA
>R20__coassemble_218_pt1 | contig 45313 bp, 39 predicted proteins | sample R20__metabat2_low_PE_005 | metagenome-assembled genome bin R20 | reverse complement strand
ACCCCTACTGGGTCGGCCGCGAGGTACACCTGTGGGGCTTCGTCGTCGACGGCAAGGGAAGGGCCTCGCAGAGCCAGTATCTGGGCGGCGGCATATTGGGCAGCGAAGAGGCTGATGCATCGGCATCTGACCCGCAAAATAACGAGCCAGTTGCGGCAAATATTAAAGGCGAGGCTACGGCTTATCAGGCTGCAGGCGAGGAGTTTACCTTCCCCACATCAGCTTGTTGCGGATGGCAGTGTAGAAGTTCTGGTTTTCAAGGCGAACAAGGCTTATCTGATAGTCGGCCCGACTGATTTCGACCGACCAGCGACCGCTGAGGGTGGTGACGTACGAGTCGGCGCCGAGGGTGCACACCATACGGTCGTCGTTGTGGCTCAGGCGAATAGTCGAGCTGTCGGAAACGACCAGCGGCCGCAGCGTCAGCGTGTGGGCCGCTATGGGCGTGATGACGAGGCTGCGCGAGCCGGGAGCCAGGATGGGACCGCCGCAGGAGAGCGAGTAGGCCGTCGAGCCCGTGGGCGTGGCCACGATGAGACCGTCGGCGGCGTAGGTGGCCACGTTGAAGTCGTCGACCTGCACCTGCGTGTGCAGCAGCGGTGCCAGTTCGCCGCGGTGCAGGTACACCTCGTTGAGGGCGTAGAGCGTGGCGTCGGGGGTCTGCACCTGCAGCAGGGCGCGCTTTTCGATGGAATAGCGGCGCTGCAACAGGCTGTCGGCCAGCAGCTCTATGTCGTCGCGGCCAGCCGTGGTGAGGAAGCCCAGGTGGCCGAAGTTGATACCCACAACAGGGATGCCCGACGGGCCGATGCGGTGCACGGCGCTGAGCAGGGTGCCGTCGCCGCCGATGGAGATGACGATGTCGACCGGCGCGTCGTCGTTCCAGTGGTCAACTATCTCAACGCCACGGCTATGCAGAGCCGCTTCGAGGGCCTGGCGGCCTTCGGCAAGTTCGGGGGTGTCGTTTTTTGTGTGGATGGCTGTTTTCATCGGTGGTTTGCGGCTGAAAAGGATTAAGAAACAGTATAGTATACTTTATATATATCAGTGTATCAACATTATTGTGCCTTTCATCTGCTGACGGCTGCCGTCGTTCTGGCGGTAAGTGAGGATGTAGGTGTAGGCGCCCATCGGAAGAAGGGTTCCGTTGCGATGTCCGTCCCAGGCCTCGCCGGGGGTGCTGCTGCTGAAAACCAGCAGCCCGTCGCGGTTGTAGACGGTGAAGGAGTAGCCGTCGGGGCTGATGTACGACGCCTGCGGGGCGACGCTGTTGTTGCTGTTTTCGAGCGGCGTGAAGGCGTTGGGCATCCAGATTTCGCTGCGCGGCCTGTAGGCGATGACGGCGCTTTGGGCGGTGTCGTCGAGGGCATAGCGCGAGTCGGAGCCTTCGCAGGCGACGACTTTGTAGCGGCGCAGCCCCTCGATGTCGCCCTGCACGTCGGCAAGCGACGTTGCCGTGGTGGAGCCTATGAAGTTCCAAGGGGCGCCCTGAGGACCAGCGATATAGACATTATAGGACGTAGTGCCGTCCCATCCCTCGTAGGGGTTCCAGGCGAGGGAAGTCTGGCCGCCATTGGTTTCGAGCGTGGGCAGGATGGTGCTGCCCTTCTGGCTGCGCTTCTCGTTGCGACCGCAGCGGTCGCTGACGCCGACGCAGTAGGTGTAGATGGCCTCGTCGGGCCTGGCCGAAGGGTCGTGCCATTCGATTTGGCCCGTCGGCGACGGCCTGCAGTGCCCGACGACCTGCGGCGTGGAGCCGCCGGTGCTTCGATAGATGCTGTAGTCGGCGTCCTGCCATCCGGCATCGGTTTCGGCAGTGAGGGTCACGGTTTGCTGCGCCTCGCCGACCGTGACGCTGCGCAGGTAGACCTTTTCGGGCAGAAGGGCCGAGGCGATGTCTATTTCAAGCAGGTTGGACAGGGACGTGCTGGCGCCGTCGGCCGAGACCGTCTTGACATAGAGCCGCAGCAGCGAGCAGCCTTCGCCGACGGTGAACGTTGCCGAGGTTTCGTCGTCGGGCAGCACAATGGCCTCGCGCCTGAAGGGTGCCTCGTTCTGGCTTACCCACAATTCGTAGCTTCCGACGCCGGAGGGCATATTGAAATAGCTGTTCCAGGTGGCCTGGTAGATGTTGCTGCAGGGCTCGTTTTCGGTGATGACGACGATGTTGTTGCACAGGGTGGTCAGCGGCGAGGCCTTGCGGCACGAGTCGAAAGCGCAGATGCAGAACTGGTGGACGTAGGTTTCTTCCTCGGGCGGAAAGGCATAGGTGGTGTTGAGGCGCCCGAAGAGGGTGTCGATGACGAGATGCGGAGTGCCCTCGAAGACGAGGTAGCCCATAATGTCGGTGTCGGGGCTGGGGTCCCAGTGCAGGACGATCTGCCCGGTGGTGTGGTCCATTGTGACGACTCCCCATTCCGGCGGGGCCGTGGGCTCATTGTCGGTTACGAGCACGGCGGCAAAGCCACTGTCGACGCCGTTGGTGACGACGTAGCGCACCGTATCGTCGCAGACGGCCCGATGCTGCCGGTCGACGGTGGAGGTGAGCGGCGTGGTGGCAATCAGGGACGGCTGGTCTTGGTCGGGATAGAGTCGGCTGACGGTCACGGTGCCGTAGCCGTCTGTCCAACTGACATTTACGGTGCGTGGAGCCGTCTGCACAGCCTGCACGGGTATGGTGTCGGCCACTGCGGGTGCCGCAGTCAGGATGCTGAGCAGCATCAGTGTAAAGGCCAGCCGAAGGTGCAGGTTGTTCATTGCAGATGAGTGTTTTAGGTTGTTTGCAGAGCGTCGAGGTTCAGCTGCACATCGCATCCCGCTATGGTCGACGCGCGATGGGCGATGACAATAAGTGTGCGTCCCGAAAGGCGGCGCAGCGACTGTGAGAAATGCTGTTCGGTGGCGGCATCGAGGGCTGCGGTGGCTTCGTCCATCACGATGACGTCGGGATTGGCTGCGAGGGCCCGCGCGATGTTGACCCGCTGGCGCTCGCCGCCGCTGAGCAGGGTGCCGCCGTCGCCGATGTTGGTCTGAAGGCCGTCGGGGTGCACCTGCAGGATTGGCTCGACCTGCGCGATTTCGACGGCACGGGCTATGTCGTCGTCGCTCACCCACTGGCGGCCGAAACGGATGTTGGCCTCGATGGTGCCGTTGAAAAGCATCGGTTCCTGAGGTATGTAGGCTATGCGGCCCGCCGTTGCCGGATGCCCGTTGACGAGCACGGCGCCGCTTTGGGGCCTGAGCAAGCCCACAAGCATTCGGCCCATAGTCGTCTTGCCGCTGCCGCTGGGGCCTGTTATCGCCGTGTGGCGGTGCATAGGGATGGAAAGCGACAGGTTGTCGAAGACCTTGTTGTCGCCGTATGAGAAGGCGACATTGCGCAGTTCGATGGAGTCGATTGGCCCGGATGGCTGCTGCTCGCCCGGATGGCCGACGGCCTCGGTGCAGGCCTCGGCAATGCGTTCCTCCACTCCCCTACCCTTCTTGAGTTGAGCTATGGCGTTGCTGAAGTCCTTGATTGGCGTAAGCAAAAGGACATAAATCATTATGTATGAGACAAAGAGGGCTGGCGGCATCGCTGTCGGCGAGGCGGCGGCAACGCTGTTGGCGGCACCGACGATGAGGATGGCCACAACGATGATGTTGCCCACCAGGTCGCTGAGCGGCGAGGCGGCATAGATGCGGCGGTAGATGGCGATGCGGCGGCTTGTGAAGAAGGCATTCTGACGCTGCTGCCGCTCGTTGACATAGTCGATGGCTGTGGCCGCCTTGATTTCCTTCAGCGAGTCGAGGGTTTCCTGCGTGGTCGACATCAGCTCGCCATTGAGGGCCTGCAGTTTCCGGCTTTCGCGTTTCAGGCGACGGCTGGCCGAGAGCAGCAGGGTTCCGACCGCCATTACAAGGACGACAATGAGGGTCAGTTTCCAGTTAATATACAGCAACATAGCTATATATATGAGCATCGTAAGCGTTGCCGAGGCTATCATCTGGATGCTGTCGAGGACGTTGGTTTCGTACTCGGCCGTGTCGTTGCTCATACGCGAAAGCCACTGGCCCTGTGCCTGCGACGACCAGCGCGAGAAGTCCTGTCCCAGCACCGAGCGGTGCAGCGAATTGCGGATGTCGCGCAAAATGCCGACCTTGACACGGGCAAAGATTACGGCCGAAAGGTATGAGAATGCGTTTTTCAGTCCGTAGAGCACGAAAAGCAGCAAGGCATAGAGCAGCAGGGCTTTTGCCGTGCCCTGCGCGACAAGGAACTGGTAGACACCGCCGATGAGGCGCATCACCGGATTGGCCTCGGACGAGACCGTGTGGCCGATGTCGCCAACAGGGAAAATAAGTTGCAGGAAGTCGGTGACGCTGAGTGCCGTAGCCATAGTCAACAGAGCTGCCAAAGCTGCTGTAAGCACGAATGCCGACAGCAGCCCTTTGTTGCGTTTCAGTGCTATGGTTGTGAACCCCTTCAACGACGTGCCCTCCTGCTATCCTACCATTCTTCGGCGTAACCGATATAGTTGTGCGGCGTGACAGCCCTGAGGCGCGCCTTGACGTCGTCGCTGACAGCGAGGGTGTCGATAAAGGCCGACATAGTCTCGGCGGTGACCTTCTCGTTTGTCCTGGTCAGCTGTTTCAGAGCCTCGTACGGGTTGGGGAAATCCACGGAGCGCAGGATTGTCTGGATGGCCTCGGCAGTGACGGCCCAGTTGTCCTCAAGGTCTTGGCGCAGCTTTTCTTCGTTGAGGAGCAGCTTGCCGAGACCCTTCATCAACGACTGCAATGCCACCAGCGAATGTGCCAGCGGAACGCCGAGATTGCGGATCACCGTTGAGTCGGTAAGGTCGCGCTGCATACGCGAAATGGGCAGTTTCATAGACAGATGCGTCAGAAAAGCATCGGCAATGCCGAAGTTGCCTTCAGCGTTTTCGAAGTCGATGGGGTTGACTTTGTGCGGCATAGCCGAGCTTCCAACCTCGCCGGCCTTTATGCGCTGGCGGAAATAGTTCATCGAAATGTAGGTCCAAATGTCGCGGCTAAGGTCTATGAGTATGGTATTCAGGCGTCTGATGCCGTCAAGATAGGCCGCCAGGTGGTCGTAGTTCTCTATTTGTGTGGTGATTTCCTGACGCTCCAGACCAAGGCTTTCTTTCATAAACCTTTTGGCAAAAGCGCGCCAGTCTACGGCCGGGAAGGCAACGCGATGAGCGTTGAGATTGCCTGTGGCGCCGCCGAATTTGCCCGAGAAAGGCACCGCGTCGAGGGCCTTGACCTGCTCGCGAAGGCGATAGACGAAGACCTCAATCTCCTTGCCCAGCGCTGTGGGCGATGCCGGCTGACCGTGAGTGTGTGCCAGCATAGGGATGCAACGCCACTCGTTGGCGAGAGCTTCGAGCTTGTCTATCAGCTCAATATACGAAGGTCTGACGACATTGAGATGAGCCTCGCGCAGCATCATCGGGAATGACGTATTGTTTATGTCCTGCGATGTCAGTCCGAAATGCACAAGTTCGCGAGGAAGCATCTTGCCCGACTCTATTTTGTCAAGCTGCTCCTTGATAAAATACTCCACCGCCTTGACATCGTGGTTGGTAGTCTTTTCGATATCCTTGACACGCTGGGCCGACTCGAGGCTCCAGTTGCGGTAAATGTCCCTTAACGACTCGGCCAGTGCAGGAGTAACATCTGCGCTGCCAAGTTCCTTGACAAGAGCGATATAATATTCTATTTCGACGCGGACACGATAGCGTATCAGAGCGGACTCGGAAAAATATTCGGCCAGCGGTTCAGTTTTGCCGCGATAGCGTCCATCTATAGGGGAAATGGCTTCAAGGTTATTCATATTTGCTTTATTATTAATTGTTTATTATGTATTGCCTGTCTGCATATTGGTGGCCTGTGGCGGCGGCAACTGCAGACCTGCCGGAAATTGTCAGTATTGTCCAACAGCAAGATGCCTGTTTTCAAACTCGTTTTTCTCAAGCAGCTTGATAATCTTCTTGTTTGCCGAAGCGTGGCGCAAAGCCTGGGCATACATAACGTTGTGCATATCAGTGCCGAGAAACTCGATCCAGCCGTTTTCAATATATTCAAACGCCTTCTTTTGCGCCGCGTCACTATAGAAACCATCGAGCGAGAGGATATTGATCTGGAAATAGACACCCTGCTCCTTGAACTGCTCCAGCAGCTTGTCGCGGCTGTCGAAGTACGGATAGCGCTCCGGATGGGCAAGAATGATGTCGTAGCCCTCCATTTGCAGTTTGAAGACTGTATCTTCCAGACCCATAAGCTTCTGATGCAGCGAGAACTCAATCAGCAGCAGGCCCTTTTCGGAACCGCGCTTGGGGTCGGAGAACCGATACGTCAACAGCTGGCCACTCTCCATATATTCGGCAAAGCCATCGCCCACTTGGAACTCGCCAGTGACGCTCGTCATTCGCGGTATTTGCCGCTCACCCTTGTTGGCTTCGACCTCGCTGCAGAAATTCTTGTAACGTTCCTTTATGTCGTCAGCCTTGTTAGGGAAACGGGGGTAGTTGAAATGCGGCGTCAGGCGGATTTCCTCAAATCCGCACTGCTTCATAGTCGCCATAACCTCCAGTGATTCCTCCAGCGACTTGCTGCCGTCGTCGACGAGCGGCAGCAGATGGCAGTGCATATCCGTCACCAACGGTGCGAAAGTGGGCAAGGTCTTGTTTTTTTTCAGAAAATCAAACATATCTTTTGTTTTGCTTTCAATTATTCAGTCTTTTAATTTTGGCTCCCAGAGCATTGAGGCGCTCATCGATGTGCTCGTATCCGCGGTCAATCTGCTCGATGTTGTCGATGACGCTGACACCCTGTGCCGCCATAGCGGCAATAAGCAGAGCCACACCGGCCCTGATGTCCGGCGACGTCATATGCATACCCCTCAACGGATGCTCCCTTGCCAGGCCGATGACCGTGGCGCGATGGGGGTCGCAAAGGATAATCTGGGCACCCATATCAATCAGTTTGTCGACAAAAAACAGGCGGCTTTCGAACATCTTCTGATGTATGAGCACACTGCCGCGGGCCTGTATGGCCGTGACGAGCGCAATGCTGATCAGGTCGGGCGTGAACCCAGGCCACGGGGCATCGGCGATCGTCAGTATCGAACCGTCCATAAAACGGTCTATCTCATAAATGTCCTTGGCCGGAATATAAAGGTCGTCGCCCTTCTGCCAAATCTCGACACCCAGCCGGCGGAACACCTGCGGAATCAGGCCCAGATGCTCAAGGGCAACGCTGCCGATGGTGATGTCGCTTTGCGTCATTGCCGCCATACCGATGAAACTGCCCACCTCGATCATATCGGGCAGCAGCCGATGCGTGGTTCCTCCAAGGCGGTCCACACCCTCGATGGTCAGCCTGTTGCTTCGCACACCCGAGATGCGAGCGCCCATAGCGTTGAGCATCTCGCACAGCTGGTAGACGTATGGCTCGCAGGCAGCATTCATTATGGTTGTAGTGCCCTGGGCCAGTACCGAAGCCATAATAATGTTGGCAGTACCTGTCACGCTGGCCTCGTCGAGCAGCATATAGCGGCCTTTCAGCCCCTGCGGAGCCTTCAGCGCATATCCACCATACGACTTGCCGCGGCTGCCACCGTCGGAAGCAACGCGCAGCATAAAGTCCTCGACCTTGGCTCCAAGCATTTCAAGACCCGTAAGGTGAGTGTCGATGCGGCGGCGCCCAATCTTGTCGCCACCCGGCTGCGGAACCACGGCCTGCCCGAAGCGGGCCAGCAGCGGACCGGCCAGCATAATGCTGCCACGCAGGCTGGCGGCGAGTTGGCAATATTCGGCACCCCCTATCATATCCAGGCGCACATCGTCAGCCTTGAAGGCATAGCTGTGGCCCACACCGTTCCATTCCAGCACCTCCACCTTAACGCCAAGCAGTTTCAAAAGTTCTATCAGGTGGTTCACATCCCTGATGTCGGGAACGTTCTCAATAACCACTCTCTCCTCTGTCAAAAGCACGGCACACAGCACCTGCAAGGCCTCGTTCTTGGCACCTTGCGGCACGATTGTACCCCTTAGCTTGCAGCCACCTTCTATTTCAAAACTACTCATAGTAACAACCTTTTTTTACTGATTAGTAATTATTCTTTTTCTTCTTCTTTTTCTTTTTCGGCGTCGCGGTCTCGACCGGCAGCGTGCCGTTGGGCACAGTGATCGGCTTGTCGCGCAGCAGTCCTTCTATACGGCTGTCGCCCGACAGGCGCACCATCTGGTCAACGATGATATTGTCGTCCGACAGTTCGCCGTTCCACACCAGGTAGTCACGCTTGGCCTGTTGCGCCACAAGGGTGACGAGCGACTTGTACTCCTCGCCGTCGGGCACCTCCTTCAGATGCTCGAGCATCGACTGCAGATATTCGCCATACTGGCGCACGCCGATGTTGGCATTCTTGTAGGGCAGACGCTGCCGGGTCTCGCTCTCGTCCACACTGTGGCGGGCCTTGAGGCTTTCGAGTTCCTCGGCCGGGAAAGGCCACGCCTCCGCAAGCCTGAAATCCGACATCAGCATCAGATGGTCCCACAGCTTATGGTACGACACATCGTCGCGCAACGACAATCCGCCCACCATTCCCATCATCGTGATGACAGCCCGTGCCGCGTTCTTTTTTGTTTCTCCTTCAGGAAGATTACAGACATCATCGACTATTTTCTTCACCGAGCGCCCATATTCCCTGAACATCATATCACCTCTCTTAGTATTGTATTCCATTCCTTATTATTGATTTTATATAACAACGGCCATTACCCCGCTTTTATTGTCCCGTTCACAATCTATTTGTCGAAAATAGCCAAAAACTCGTTCGGAATCTCCGTTTCAAACCTCATTTCCTTGCCTGTTACGGGATGGTAGAAGCAGAGGCGGAAAGCGTGCAAGGCCAGCCGGTTGATGGGCGAGTCGTCGTCGCGATAGCCATAGATGGGATCCTTCAGCAACGGATGGCCCAAGTCGCGCATATGCACCCTTATCTGGTTGCGGCGACCCGTCTCGAGCGACATCTGCATCAACGCAAAACGCCTGTTTTTCCTCAGCGTCTTGTAGTGCGTTATGGCCAGTTTGCCACCATTGTCGGTGGGCGACGACTCGACGCAAAACTCGCCGTCGGTCAGCCACGAGCGCACCATTCCGCTCGACGGCACCGGAGCCCCCCAGCACACAGCCACGTATGCGCGGTCGAAGACGCGCTCCTTCCAGTTGTGTTCCAGCTCGCGGGCCACATCCTTCGACTTGGCCACAAGCAGCAGGCCAGACGTGTCGCGGTCCAGCCTGTGCACCACGTGCGCACGCTGGCGCGAACGGCGACGGATGAAATAATCGTTCAGCTCGCTTATCACCGACTTGTCGTTGGGATGGATGCCACTGCTCAGCAGGCCCACAGGCTTGTTGACCACCATAAGATAATGGTCCTCGAAAACTATGGGCATCTTTCCGCGCATCAGTTTGTTCCTATCCTCGTCGCCCTCTATCGTCACCTTCATCCCCGCAGCGAGCGGAAAATCGTATTGCGTAATCCTACGCGACGCAACGACGACACGATGAGCCAGTATCTCCTTTCGTTTGCTTCGGCTGCTGTCGGGGAAAACCTTCTCCAGCAACTCCATCAGTTTTATAGGTTCCTTAACCTCGATTTCGACAGTTTTCATACTACCTTCGTTCCAAAAAAATGTTACACGTGAAACATACCCGTAACCTTTTCTTTTACAATATAATACTAATATTTAATTATTTTTCGTTTTCAACACTTATCCACTATTAATCAACACCCTGCCCGTACAAATCCATCACCTCGTAGCGGATGCCCATTTCCCGGATGAATTTCAACATATCGGCACTGCTTATCACCAGCGAGGCACGGTTGTCGTTGGGGTGGAAACTCACCTTCTCGACACTCAACAACTTCGAGTCCACAAAAAGCGTGACCTCCCTGTTGACATCGTTCACCAGGTTGAAAAGGCTCACCGACCCAGGCGTCACGCCAAGATAGCGCATCATACGCTCGGGCGACGCAAACGACAGCTTGCCCTGGTGCAGCATCCGCTCAACACTGTGGATATCCATCGCGAAATGGCTCTCCATAATCACCAGATAGTGGCGGTTGCCCTTGTGGTTGCGGAAGAAAAGGTTCTTGCACAGCGTCGTTCCCTCGCCGCGATAGAAGCGCGCCGCAATCTCGATGGTCGGAGCCTCGGGATGCTCATAATATTCATACTCGATGCCAAGCCGCTCAAGACACTCGTACACCTGCGGCTGGCCTATCCTGTTGCTGCTCATATCGTTCCACAGTTATTCGTCAGCATTCAGCACCGCTACTTGATTATACCCAGCTGGCGCGACATATCCAGCATCCTCACTATCGGGCGGGCTGCCCGTTCGATCATCTCGATGTCGAGCGTGATTTCGGGAGTCTCGTCGCGCAGGCATTTGTACAGTTTTTCGAGAGTGTTCATCTTCATATACGAGCACTCGGCGCAACTGCATCCCTCGCCGCCGGGCACGGCAATGAACTCCTTGTCAGGATTGTTGCGCTTCATCTCGTACAGTATGCCCGATTCGGTGACGACGATGAACCGCCGGCTTGCCGAGGCGGCAATATAGTTCAGCATCGCCTTGGTCGAACCCACAAAATCGGCCACCGCCAGCACCGCAGCGTTGCACTCTGGATGAGCCACCACCGGGGCGTCGGGGTTCTGCTGCTTCAGCCGCAGTATGCTTTCCGCCTCTAAGGCGTCGTGGACCGTACACACGCCGTTCCACAGCACCATCTGCCTGCCCGTCTGGCGGTTGATGTAGCCGCCAAGGTTCTTGTCGGGGGCAAAAATAATCTTTTGGTCGGCGGGAAGCGAGTTGATAAGCTTCTCGGCGTTGCCCGAAGTGCAGATCAGGTCCGATTCGGCCTTCACTTCCGCCGAGCAGTTGACATACGACACGACGATATGGTCGGGATAGCGCTTCTTGAACTCCCTCAGGTCGGCACCCGTGCACGACTCGGCCAACGAGCAGCTTGCATTGACGTCGGGCAGCAGCACCTTGCGGCTCGGATTCAGTATCTTAGCCGTCTCGGCCATAAAGTGGACGCCGCAAAACACGATGATGTCGGCATCCGTCCGCTGGGCCTCCTGCGCCAGCGCCAGACTGTCGCCAACATAGTCCGACAGCTCCTGGATTTCGTCAATCTGGTAATAGTGGCCCAGGATGACGGCATTCTTCTCTTTTTTCAGCCTCAAAATCTCTTTTTTATACTCTTCGTTGGTCATATTTAGGAAATTTTTTTTCGTGAATCCTTATTTTGAACTTGATATCCGCTTTCGGCAAAGCCGATAGACAATGCAAAAATACGATTTTTCGGCGAATCGGGAAAAAAATAAAATCATTAAGAATTATAATTTTTTTTTCTTTTCTTTTTTTTAGGACTGTTGAAATGTTCAAAACCCTCGAAAAATCTCACTTTTCACACTTTTCTTTCAACAGCGTTTCCATCACTTTTCACCAGATAAATCTTCATACTTCAAAGCCTTGCAACTTTATCAACACACTGTTGAAAGCGGTTCGAACACCGTTTTGTTCAATTTTCCCTTTCGGTTGATACAGCTGGTGAAAAACAATGGAAAGTCGCCATTTTCCTAACACCTTTCAACAGTTATCAACATCGGTTTTTTATCAACACTTTTATGAAACCATTTTCATCAACAAATAAACAGACCCCTGTTTATAACTCCACACCGGCCTGACCCGTGGCACTTTGCGCCGGTGTCGACCCGTGCCGGATTCCAACCCGCAAAAACAGGAAACAAAAACGAAAACTCCAGTTTCCAAAATTACCAAAATCAGTAACGGAAAATGCCAAAAAAAAGTGTCGAAAAAGGCCAAAAAAAGTGCCATTTTTCCAAAAATACAACCCGCTGATTTCCAAGTACCAAATACCTACCAAAGTTCACCCAAACTTTTACCATATTTTTACCAAAAATCACCCCAGTGGACTTTGACCGGTTTTTCAGAAAACTCTGCTCCGATTTTTGCCCTTCCGATACCCCCTTCGGACGGTAGAAAAAGTGTTGTTTCGGAAAATAATCCTCTTTCGCTTGCCGACGGCAGGAACATACGGGTCCCATCTCGGGGAAATGGACCGTCGAAGGCGGGGCGCGGAACAAATTATAAAACTTCAACCCCTTGTCGTTTATGCAGTTAAATATAAACTGTGGAAAAAAACCGTATGCCGCCGGCCGACGGATGGACTATTTGTCGTAACTTTGCATATTAAATCTTAAAAAAATGAGCGAAATTATACCCATAGCTTCGGATCACGCCGGATTCGAACTCAAAGAGGAGGTGAAGAGCTACCTTGCTTCCAAAGGCATTGAAACAAAAGATTTTGGCACCTTTTCGGCCGACAGCGTCGACTATCCCGACTTTGCGCACCAGGTGGGTGCCGCCGTCAACCGTGGCGACTATGGCCGCGGCATCGTCATCTGCGGTTCGGGCAACGGCGTGCAGATGACCGTCAACAAGTATCCCAACGTGCGCTGCGCCCTTTGCTGGAACGAGGAAATCGCCCAGTTGGCACGCCAGCACAACGATGCCAACATCCTTTCGATGCCTGCCCGCTTCATACCGGCCGATGTGGCGCTGAAAATCGTCGACATTTTCCTCTCCACGCCGTTCGAAGGCGGGCGCCACCAGCGCAGGGTTGAGAAAATCAACAAGTTACTCGACTGATAGATGAACAACGACTTCTATACAAGCTTTCTCGACTCGTCGCGCAAGGTGATTGCCGACAAGTCTGGTCCGGCTGCCTTCGGGCTCAAGGAGCGCCCCGTGCCTGCGGTGGCAACCGAACGTGCTGCCGCCGAGCGCTTCAGGCTGGCCCTGCAGCGCAGCATCGAGAATCTTGACGAGGAGCTGGCGCGCTTCGGGAAGCAGTTTTCGGGCAAGCGCAATACCGTCTTCTGGGCCACCGACTACAATGACGTCTTCGACTGTCTGAAAAAGCTTTTCAAAGCCTACAAAATCAAGTCGGTGCGTCTGCCCAATGTCAATTCTTCCACCGTGTTCCGCGAGCTTGGAATCAAGTATTTCCTGCGCGATGCCAAGATCGAGCTGGCCGAAGAGGGCGATATGCAGTTCTTTGTCGCCGACCTGATGTTGGCCGACACGGGCTCGCTGGTGCTGCTCAACCAGTCGAACTCCGGTTTCGGCCGCCTGACAAACAGCAAGACCAACGTTTTTTTCACCACCATCGACCGCATTGTGGGCAGCAGCGACTGGGCCGAAGTCTATCAGCAGCTGATGTCCTACCGCAACGGTGGCGGTTCGCAGGATATGATTGTCTTCCGCGGGTCGGAACATTGCAACAGCTATCTCTTCATCATCGACAACCAGCGCACCAATGTGCTACGCCACAAGGAGTTGCGCCAGGCGCTGACCTGCATCGGCTGCGGCCGTTGCAACGACGTGTGTCCTGTCTACCAGACTGTCGGCGACGAGCCCTACAACAACGTCTTCGCAGGGCCGGTTGCCAACATCACCCTCCCCTATCTCGAGACGATTGAAAGCTATCGGCACGTGGCATACGCCTGCACGCTCTGCGGCCGCTGCGAGGAGGTGTGCCCCATTGCGCTGCCGATTCGCGATATGATTGTCGACAGCCGCCAGATACTGCTGGAAAACAATGCCGTAGACAAGGACGACCGCCGGCGCCTGTCGATTATGCGCAAGATGCTGTCGAGCCGCAAAAAAATGAACGGCAACAAGCTGATGAGGCGCCATTTGCTGCTGAAGTTCCTGTCGTCGGACTATCGCAAGTCGCACCGCATCCTGCCTTTTGCCAACGAGACGTTCAACAAATCGATGAAAAAACAGTCGGAAAATGGGAAATAACGTCTTTTCAGACTTCGATATGTCTGGTTTCCAGCCTGTATGCGAGCAGGTGAAAGCCGAAATCGCCTCGCTGGACGCGGCCGGGAGGGGAAAGGCCCTGCTGACGCTGTTAGGATGCATCGACAACACGACGCTCAGCGGGTCGGACACGCCTTCGGGCGTGGCGGCGTTTTGCCGGTCGGCAAGAGGGCTGGCCGTCCCGTCGCCGCAGGGGCCTGTCGGCGTTGCGTCGGTGTGTGTCTATCCCTGCTTTGTCGGCGTTGCCAAGCGCGAATTGGCCGGTTCGGCATTGCGCGTGGCTTCGGTGGCTGGCGGTTTTCCGGCCGGACAGACTTCGCAAAGCATTAAAATCGAGGAGGTTCGCTATGCCGTCGGCGAAGGTGCCGACGAGGTGGATTTCGTCATCAACCGCGGCCGATTGCTTGACGGCGAGGTGCAGTATGTTTCGGACGAGATAGCGGCCGCCAAGGCCGTGTGCGGCAACGAGGTGAATCTCAAGGTTATAATCGAGACTGGCGAATTGCAGTCGCCGTCCAATATCTATGGAACTTCGATGCTGGCGTTGCGCGCCGGGGCCGATTTCATCAAGACTTCGACGGGCAAGATTGCCGTCGGTGCCACTCCCGAAGCGGCCTACGCTATGCTTTGCGCCCTGCGCGAATTTGTGAAAATTTCAAAAAAAACGGTCGGATTCAAGGCCGCAGGAGGCATCACTACGCCCGACGACGCCCTGTTTTACCTGCTTCTTTTTAAAATAGTATTCGATGTTCAAAATGTTTCAAATCAGATTTTTAGAGTCGGAACAAGCCGCTTGACGGCACAAGTGCAAAATCTTTTAACATTTTGAATGCTTTATTATCCGTTTTTTTTTGTTATTTTGCATTTTTAACGTATATACTAACGAGATTTTTTTTAGATGAAGCCACTGCAACAGAAACTTGCGCGATACACTGCTCCCCAAGAGGCTAAAGCCAAGGGGGTTTATCCTTATTTTAGAGAGATTTCGAGCGATCAGGACACTGAGGTCCTTATGAACGGACGCAAAGTGCTGATGCTGGGATCCAACAGCTATTTAGGACTCACCAATCATCCAAAAATTAAGGAGGCTGCCAAGGCCGCCATCGACAAATACGGCACCGGATGTGCCGGCTCGCCTTTCCTCAACGGCACTCTCGACATCCACAAGCAACTCGAAAATATCCTGTCAGAATTTCTCGGCAAGGATGGCGTGATGCTTTTCTCGGCTGGTTTTCAGGCCAATTCGGGTGTCATTCCCTGCGTCACCGGGCGCGGCGACTATGTCATCTTCGACGAGATGGACCACGCGTCGATCATCGAGGGCAAGCGCCTCACCTTTGCCCAGACGCTGAAATACCGCCACAACGATATGGCCGACCTGGAGCGTGTGCTGCAGCGCTGCCCCGCCGAGGCTGGCAAGCTGGTGGTCACCGACGGCGTGTTCAGTATGGAAGGCGATGTGGCTAAACTGCCTGAAATACAAGCGTTGTGCGACAAATACGATGCCACGCTGATGGTCGACGAGGCCCACGGCTTGGGCGTGTTCGGACGCGAAGGACGCGGCGTTACCGACCATTTCGGACTGCTCGACAAGACGGAGCTCATTATGGGCACTTTCTCCAAGTCGCTGGCTTCGATCGGTGGTTTCATCGCTGCCGACAAGGACACCATCAACTGGATGCGCCACAATGTGCGCCCCTACATCTTCACTGCCAGCATCCCGCCGTCGGCCACGGCTTCGGTCATCGCCGCCATCGAGGTTATGCGCAGTGAGCCGGAGCGCCAGGAGAACCTGTGGAAGGTGGCCAACTATGCCCTCAAGTCGTTCCGCGAGGCTGGCTTCGAGATCGGCAACACCGAAACGCCCATCATTCCGCTCTATGTGCGCGACAACGAGAAGACCTTTATGGTCACCCGTATGCTGCTGGACGAGGGTGTTTTCGTCAATCCCGTCATCTCGCCGGCTGTGCCGCCCGAGGATACGCTGATACGCCTGGCGTGGATGGCAACGCACACCATCGAGCAGGTGGACTTTGCCGTCGACAAGACGGTCAAATGCTTCAAGAAACTTGGACTTTTGTAATGTTTTAAAAAAAGGATATGAACAATATCGTTATCAGTGAAGTTAAAGGTCGCCGAGACCTTAACAGGTTCATAGCTTTTCCCAACAAACTTTTCAAAGGCGTGCCGACATACGTGCCACCACTGAACCGCGACGAACGCGCTTTGCTGACGGACAAGAACCCGTCGCTGGAGCATAGCGACCTGCAGATGTACCTGGCCACCGTCGACGGCAAGGTTGTGGGTCGCGTGGCTGCCATCATCAACCACACCGTCAACGAGCATTGGAACAAGAAGGCCGTCCGCTTTGGATGGTTCGATTTCGTCGAGGATTTCGATGTATGCAAGGCACTGTTCGACAAGGTGGTGGAGTATGGTCGCAGCAAAGGGATGACCGAGATCGAAGGCCCGTTCGGATTTACGGATATGGACAAGGAATGTTGGGTCATAGAGGGTTTCGATGCCCGCCAGAACCTCAGCACGCTCTACAATCCGAAGTACTATATCGACTTTATTGAGCGCCTCGGCTGCAAGGAGATTTGCCGCTGGCAGCAGTACAAGATGCCGGCCAGCCAGCCGATTCCCGACAAGGTGGCGCGCATCAACCAGCTCATTCTGGAACGTTATAACCTCAAACTCCTCAAGTTCAAGAAACGCAGCGAGGTTTATCCCTACGCGCGCAAATTCTTCCACACGCTAAACGATGCCTTTAAGGATCTGTACGATTTCGTGCCGATGACCGAGAAGGAAATCGAGGTCTATATCAAGGAGTACTTTCCCTTCGTGAACCTCGATTTCGTCAATTTCGTCGTCGATCAGGACGACAACCTGGTGGCTTTTGGCCTGAGTATTCCCAGCCTCACCGAAGCCTATCAGAAGGCCAACGGACGCCTCTTCCCCTTCGGATGGTACCACCTGCTGCGCGCCCTGCGCAAATACGACACTATCGACCTGCTGCTCAACGGCGTACATCCCGACTGGCAGAAGCGCGGGGTCCACTCCATCTACTATGCCGAGATGAACCGCAACGCCATCAAAAACAATGTTGTTTGGGCCTATACCAACCCGCAGATCATCGGCAACGAGGCCGAGAAGATCTGGGGCACCACCTACCAGACCGAAGAGCTGATGAAACGCGCCGTGTTCGGCAAGGAGATATGACTACAATAGAAATATGGATTTGAGAAAGAAGAGTTTCACTATTGAAACTCTTCTTTCTTCATCCATAAAGAAATTTTATTGTGCTATTTTTACGATAGTGCGAAAAGATGTGGCATTTGTTGTATTTATAAACAGCAGATATTGTCCTGCGTGGAGTGTGGATATATCTATGTTTGTATTTGTTCCTTCAAATGTTCCTTTCAAGACGGATCGTCCATTTATATCAAATAATTGGTAGAAATAATTGTTTGAGATAGAGACATTGACAGATAGGGTATTGTTAGTGGGGTTAGGAAAGATATTCAAGCCTGGAATATCTGTTGCGTCGTCAACTTTTAGTATTTGGGCGAAATGTGCTATGAATGTTGTGTCCTGTGTGATAATGAAGGCTGTGCATTTGCGGATCCGGAAAACATTAACAGCAGGCATACTGTTTGAAAGATAGTTTTTTTATTGTACCACATATCGTTGAAATTAATGAACAAATAAAAAAGCGTTTTTCATAAACTATAAGTCTTTTATTATATAGTCACAAAAAATGCAAAAAACGCTGCAAATTAGTGAAAATTTTTTTTGTGTAAAATAAACAATCGTTTGATATGTAGTAATTTAATAGATGATGTTAGTTGAACGTTATAAAGAATTCTCAGGACTTTTACTGTCCATTTGTTCTGTGTGGAACGCTTAATCCTCATTAAAATCGACAAAAACGCTCTTGTTGTCGGCTGTGGTTGTCGTGTCGTTCGGGCATTGCGTGGTGTCTTCGGGGTAGTAGACATCGCCTTCAAGCAGGTCGGGCGCAGGGTCGCCTTCCGTAGTGCAGGCGCTGGCGGCAATGCTCAGGGTCACGCCGGCCACAATGGCGGCCTTGCTCAACTTGCCGCGGCGGCCAAGTTCTGTTTCAAGATATTGCAGCTCGGCGTCGCAGCGCGGGCAGGTGCCCTTGCACGGGCCGTCGTAGTGGCACTCGTGTTCCTCGAGAGGGATGTTGTTGTCGGAGGCTATCTGCCTGCGGATTTCCTTCAATTGTTTGCAGATGTCTTTGCCGTGGTTGTTCATATTGCTGATTGTTAATGGTTAAACCTTATAATAGTTTCTCAAAATCGACACCATCCAGTTGCCGGGGATGATGCGCTTCAGGAGTACAGAAAGCTTCTGCTCGAGGTTGGCGACGACGTAGCGCAGGCGCGGGCGTCGGCTGCGGATGATTTTCTCTATCGTTTTGGCCAGTTTTTCGGGCCTCAGGCCGCCGTTCTCCTCTTTCTCGATGAGCGACAGGCTGCGGGCAAAACTGTCGCCGTAGGCGGCGCTTTTCAGCGTCGCCTCCGATATCTTGCGCCGGGCCGTGAAATTGGTGGCGAAATCGCCGGGCTCGACCATCGACACTTTTATGCCAAAGCCGCGGACTTCGGCCGCTAGCGCCTCGGTGAAGCCCTCGATGGCGAACTTAGAGGCTGAGTAATAGCCCTGGTACGGCAGGCCCATAATGCCGCCAATGGAGCTCAGGTTGATGATTTGGCCTCCGCCCTGCTTCCGCATCACGGGCAGCACGTGCTGGCACACGCTCACGCAGCCGCGGAAATTGGTATCCATCTGTATGTCAATCTCTTCGTCGGTGGCCAATTCCAACGACCCCCCTATCCCCATTCCGGCATTGTTGATCGCCACGTCTATCCTACCCTGTTCTTCTACAATGCGTTCGATGGCCTTTCTGACAGATTCGCGCTCCTGCAAATCCATATACAAGTAATGGATTTGGCTGTGCGTTATGCTTTTGCGGCTGGTACCGTAGACGATGTAGCCTTTCGATGCCAGAAGTTCTGCTATTGCCTTGCCAAAGCCCGACGAGGCTCCGGATATAAATACGACTTTGCTTATAGTTTTCATAGCTTTATAACGCAAAAGGGGTTTGCTTATTATGTGTTTGATGGCATAATTGTCATTAGTAATCCAAAAAATAAAGTACAAAAATTCTCCTGTCCGTGAGGTGGGCGAAATTCGCCGGGCGCACGGTTAGACCGATTAGGCAAGGGGAAATGTTAAATTTTAACATTTCGGATGCGGTTTTTGGCCAATTTTTCGATGTGGCAACTCGCTGTTTTGCAGGTACCAAATACCTACCAAAGTTCACCCAAAGCCCATCCAAAGCCTTTCCAAACCCTACGCCAGTGGGCTTTAATAGCCCTTGCGTCAGGATTTTATACAGGTCAAAATCGGGCGATGTGTGGAATTTTTCCAAGCGGTTGCAAAATTAACCCTTGACAATCAGCGAGATATAAATGTTAAAATGAAATGTTAAAATGATGTATGATTTTAACATTTCGAAGGGGGTCGTCGCGAGATTTTTAGAGTGGAATCTATATGTAATTAATAGCTGGCTTGCCTACAATAAAATAGAATGTATGACGTTATTCTATATCAAATTTGAATTTCGTGTATTCTGGAAACAATATAATCGAAAAACTGGATGCCTTTATCCGTAAGTACTACAAGAACAGGCTGCTAAAGGGATTGCTGCTGTCCGTCGCCATATTGCTGACGCTATATATAGTGATGGTTTTGCTTGAGCATTTTGGGTGGTTTGGTACGGGAGTGCGAACGGCATTGTTCTGGGCTTTTATTGCGTCGCTGGCCACCGTCGTCGGCTTTTATGTTGTATCGCCGTTATTGAAAATGATGCGGCTCGGCAATCGCATCTCCTATGAGCAGGCGGCATATATTATAGGCAAACACTTTCCGGATGTCAGCGATAAATTGCTCAATCTGTTGCAGTTGCAGCAGATGGGCGAAGCGACGGGGAATGTGCTTCTGGCAGCTTCAATCGAGCAGAAGACGGCACAGCTGTCGCCGGTGCCGTTCCTCAAAGCTATCGATTTGCGGAAAAACGTAAAGTATGTAAAATACGCCGCTATTCCTCTGGCAATCATTGTTGTGGCGTTAATTATTGCTCCGACTGTGATAACGGAACCTTCCAGACGCATCATCAATCATTCGACCTATTACGAGCGTCCGGCGCCGTTCGCCTTTGTGTTGGAAAACAATAGTTTGTCGGTTTCCCAGCAGGATGATTTCACTGTTCGGGTCTCGGTTGAGGGAGAGGAGGTGCCCAACGAGGTTGCCATTGTGGTCGATGGCGTAAACTATCGTATGCAAAAGCTTGACAATGTCCACTATAGTTACACGTTCAAAAACCTGCAGCGTTCGCACGATTTCCTGTTCAGCGCGGTCGGCGTAACGTCGCGAGTCTACAGCCTCGAGGTTTTGGCACGCCCTACGGTGGCTCATTTTCAGGCGCTTCTCTCCTACCCTGCCTATACAGGGAAAGAGCCCGAAACACTTGCCAACGAAGGCGACATCACGTTGCCGAAGGGGACGCGCATCGAGTGGGCCTTCCAGACGTCGGATGCAGACACGCTGCATTTCTTTACCGACAACAGTGCCCACGACTTGGCGCCGAACGGCAACGGACGCGTGAAGACGTCGGTGCGTGCAATGGGCTCGTTTTCATACGGTTTCTGTGTCAGCAACAATCGCACGGTTTCGGACACGCTGAGCTATTCGGTTTCGGTTGTGGACGATGCCTTCCCGATGATTGCCGTCATCAGGATGAGCGACTCGCTGATGCCCGAGCGGCATTTTTTCAAGGGCCAAATCAAGGATGATTATGGCTTTTCAAAGCTCGAATTCGTAGTTGTAAAGACCAATGCTTCAGACACATCGGTCAAAGATGTACGGCGTATACCTGTTGCAATCAGCGCTGAGGCGTCGCAGGAGTTCCATTTCTCGTCCGACCTGTCGCAGTTTGCGGCCAATCCAGGCGACCACGTGAAGTATTATTTCGAGGTGTGGGACAATGACGGCATCAATGGGGCAAAGTCGACACAGTCGCAATCGTTTGAAGTGCAAGTTCCTACAGAAGAGGAAATTGACGAGATTATTCGTTCGTCGTCGTCGCAGATCCATCAGCAGGCCGACCTGTCGATTTCGGAACTCAAGAAGCTGCAAGAGGAAATCAACGAAATGATGCGTAAGCTGGTCGACAAAAAAGAGCTTTCGTGGCAGGACAAGAAGCAGATCGAAGAGCTGAAAAAGAAGCAGGAAGAGGTGAAAAACCAGCTGCAGCAGATGCGCGAGCAAATCAAGGAGAACAACCGCCTTGAGGAAAAGTTCCGCGACCAGAGCGAGCAGCTTTTGGAGAAGCAAAAGGAGTTGGATCGCTTGTTTGACGAGGTGATGAACGACGAGATGAAGGAATTGATGAAGGAGATGGAACGCCTTATGAATGAGATGGATAAGAAGAAGGTCCAAGAGGAGCTTGAAAATATGAAACTGAAGAATGAGGACCTAGAGAAGCAGTTGGACCAGAATATCGAGCTGCTGAAGCGCTTGGAGATTGAAAAAAAGGTTGAGCAGGCTGTGAACAAGGCTGACGAGCTGTCAAAAAAGCAGGAAGAGCTGTCGCAAAAGCAGGGTGATTCGAAAGATAACCTGCAGGAACAGCAGAAGCTGTCCGAGCAATTCAAACAGCTGCAAAAAGACATCGAGCAGATAAAGCAAGACTACAAAAATCTTGACCATCCGTCTGATTTCAAGACTGATGAAGCGTTGCAAAAGAAAATTGAGCAAAGCCAGCAGGATGCTGAAAACAAGCTGTCGAAAGGCAAGAAAAAGGATGCATCGAAATCGCAGCAGTCAGCTGCCGACGATTTGAAGAAGCTTTCGGAACGGTTGGCGGAATCGCAAATGGATATTGAGCAGCAGGACTTGGCCGAGGATTCGGAACAGATTCGTCTGTTGTTGAAGAACTTGGTGCAGCTCTCTTTCAATCAGGAGAAACTGATTTCGTCGACTGGCGCTGTAAGTGTGCAAGACCCCAAGTATCAGCAGATTATTGCCGACCAGAACCGTCTGAAGGACGACTTCCGCAGTGTTGAAGATTCGTTGAGGGCTTTGGCCAAGAGGCAGATTGCGGTGGCTTCGGTTGTCAACAAGGAGCTCGCCTCGGTCAATGCCAACATCGCTAAATCGATGTCGGGCCTGATGCAGTACAACGAGTCGATTTATGGCTCGTTTCGCAACACAACATCTTCCAAGTCAATGCAGTATTCGATGACGTCGCTAAACAATCTTTCGCTCGTTCTGGCGGAGTCGTTGGATCAGATGCAGAATCAGATGCGTCAAAACCAGCAAAAAAAGAATAATGGCAGTTGCAAACGGCCGGGTATGAAGATGAAGGGTGGACAGTGCGAGAATCCGGGCTCTGGCAAGCCGTCGCCCAAGTCGATGCGTCAGATGCAGGATGAGTTGAACAAGCAGATGCAATCGTTGAAGAAGGAGCTTGAAAAACAGGGGAGTAAGCCTGGTGGAAGGACGAAAATAGGCAAAGGCAATACGATGAGCTCGGAGTTTGCCAAGATGGCTGCCCGGCAGGAGCAGATACGTCGTATGATGCAGCAGTATGGGCAGGAGATGAAGGAACAGAGTGGCGGCAATAGTAAGATTGCCAAAGAGATAGACGAAATTATGCGTCAGATGGAGCAAACTGAGACCGACCTCGTCAATAAGACTATTACGCGTCAGACGATACAGCGCCAGCAGCAGATAATGACGCGTCTCTTGCAGCACGAAAAGGCTGAATTGCAGCGTGAAAAAGAGGATCGCCGCGAAAGCACGGAGGGTAAGGACGTATACCAGCCTTCGCAAGGTGATCTTGAGGAGTACAAGCGCCTTCAGGAGAAGAACCAGGAGCTTTTCCATACCACTCCGCCGTCGCTGAACAATTATTATAAGAACAAAGTCAACGACTATTTCTTTAAGTTTTAGGCTCCTATCCCCTACCCTTCTGGTTTTTTTGCCGTTGGATGTGTATTTTATTTTGTGATTTCGCAAAAATAATGTATTTTTGTATCAGAGACCGTTATAGCATAACGTTATGGAAAAACTTATTATTCAGTCTGATACAAGTAATTTAATCGAGGTCGAACGCTTTGTAAGTGCCGTTTGCGACACTTGCAACATCAATAATTATGCCGCGGCTATCTCTATGTCCTTGCTTCAGGCGGTAGAAAATGCTATTGTTCACGGCAATGGCAATGATGTTGCCAAGCGTGTGACCATCACAAGCGACCTGTGTAGGGGTGGTGTCTTTTTTGCTGTCTCTGACGAAGGCGATGGTTTCGACTTTCAAAAGTATGGCGAAATTCCAGAAGGTGAGGGGAGTGGTATGGGAATATATCTGATGAAAACCCTCTCGGATGGCTTGAGTTTTTCGGATGGTGGCAGGACGGTCCGTCTCGATTTTGTCATCAATGGCATCGAGGCTTCTCGCGCCCTCGAGCGTATTGTCGCTCTGCGTAATTTCTATGCTCCACGTTTTGTCAATGCGTAATTCTTCGCTGTCGCCTGTTTCGTCTTTTTCTTTCATATTAGGCAGGCGTGTGCTTTCCGATACCGATTCTGCGGGAAGGAAATTGACGAATAATATTCAATTTCAGACTGTAACTTGTTTTTATTCAGCATTGTACTTGCTTGTTGCCCACAAGCAGGTTCTCTGCGCTAAAAATTGATTTAAGATAAATTTATCGATATGGCTGTTTATTTCTCCAATAGTGATGTGGATTTTGTCCTGAAGGATGCCGATTTGATGAAAAAATGGATTTCTCGGATTGTGACGTCCTATGGGAAAAATTCGGGAAGGGTGAATTATCTTTTCTGCTCGGACGAGTATGTGTACGATGCCAATGTCAGGTTCCTCGGTCACGATACATACACCGACATAATCACTTTTGATTATGTTGAGGGAAATCTAATCTCGGGTGATATTATCATTAGCGTCGACAGGGTGGTGGAGAATGCGAGGACGATGGCCATTCCTTTTGAGCGAGAATTGCATCGTGTCATTATCCACGGCGTGCTTCATTTGCTCGGATTCAAGGATAAGACGGATGCCGATGCCGCTGTTATGCGCCAGAAAGAGGATGAGTCGCTGGCCGTTCTTGATGCTCTTTCTGGTGTGTGATTGCCTGTTGTTTCACGTGAAACAAGGCAAATAAGTTGTTAATACTAAAAGTGTTCTGCTATGAGGTTTGAGAAATTCGATGTCGCAGTTGTTGGTGCCGGTCACGCCGGTGCAGAAGCCGCCGCCGCAGCTGCCGGACTTGGAGCAAAGACTATTTTGATTACGCAAAACCTGGATTCTATATGCCAGATGTCCTGCAACCCGGCAATGGGTGGTGTCGCCAAGGGGCAGATAGTGCGCGAGATTGACGCCCTTGGCGGATGGTCGGGGATTGTCACTGACCGTTCGATGATTCAGTTCAGGATGCTCAACCGGTCGAAAGGACCCGCTATGTGGAGTCCGCGTGCACAGTGCGACAAAGCAGAATTCTCTTCCAACTGGAGACAGGTGCTTGAAAATATACCGAATCTTTATTTGTGGCAGGACGAGGTTGTCGATATCGTCATTGACGGTGGTGCCGTCGTGGGTTGCGTGACCAAGATGCAGGTCGAAATTCTGGCAGACGCAGTTGTTCTGACAAACGGTACCTTCTTGAACGGCCGCATTTTTATCGGCGAGACCTCCTTCTCCAGCGGTAGGATAGGGGAGAGTGCGGCCGAGGGACTGTCTGACAAGCTGAGGGATTATGGCTTTGAAGTAGAGAAACTTAAGACTGGCACGCCGGTACGAATTGACGGTAGAACTATCGACTTTTCTGTCCTTGCAGAACAGCCAGGCGATGAAAATCCTGCCAAATTCTCGTTCAGTCCTATCACGGAGCCGCTCAAGGCGCAGAAGTCGTGCTATTTGGCTTATACCAATTTGAGGACGCACGAGATATTGAAGGAGGGCTTCAGCAAGTCGCCGCTTTTCACCGGCCGTATCCAGGGCCGTGGCCCTCGCTACTGCCCTTCGATTGAGGACAAGATTGAGCGCTTTTCGGGCAAAGATAGGCACCAGCTCTTCGTCGAGCCTGAGGGCATTCGCACAAACTCTTACTACCTGAACGGCTTCTCCTCGTCACTCCCGCTCGAGGTGCAGCTGCAGGCTTTGCATTCGATTGAGGGCTTCGAGAAGGCGCAAATCCTCAAGCCCGGTTATGCCATCGAGTACGACTATTTTCCGCCCACCCAACTCAATTATACCCTTGAAACCAAGAAGATAGAAAATCTCTTTTTTGCAGGGCAAATCAACGGCACGACAGGATACGAGGAGGCGGCCTGCCAGGGACTGATGGCTGGAATCAATGCCGTCTTGAAGCTGAGAGGACGTTCGTCGTTTTTGCTAGGACGCACGCAGGCGTATATAGGTGTGCTTATCGACGACCTGGTGACCAAGGGTGTCGACGAGCCGTACCGTATGTTTACCTCGCGTGCGGAGTATCGCATCCTTTTGCGGCAAGACGATGCCGATGTGCGTCTGACGCCGCTGTCGTTCGAGCTCGGACTGGCTTCGGCTGAACGGATGGCGAGGGTCGAGGAGAAGCAGCGTTATTCGCAGAGTATTGTCGATTTTCTCGGCCGTACATCTGTCTTGCCTGGCGAATGCAACCAGTTTCTGGAAGCACACAATTCGGCCCTGATCCAACAGAAAGTGACACTTTCGAGCCTGCTTTTGCGGCCCGAATTGACCTTGGCGGATTTGATGCAGATGTCGCCAAAGCTGTCCGATTTCGTCAACGCTACGCCCTCCTCGATACGCAACGAGGTGTGCGAGTCGTCCGAAATATTGATAAAATACAGCCGCTATATCGAGAAGGAGCGCGAGGTGGCCGACAGGATACTGAAGTACGAAAATCTTCCAATCAAGGAGAACCTTGACTACCGTGTGGTGTCGGCGCTGTCGTTTGAGGCACGCGAGAAACTGTCGAAAATGAGGCCGAAAACAATAGGCCAGGCATCGCGGATTAGTGGCGTGTCGCCGGCCGATATTTCGGTCCTTCTGATACTGATGAACTGCCGTTGATTGTGCAATGTTTCCCGTGAAACAAGGCTGTAAATACCATAGTCTATGATATTTACAGCCTCTTTTTGTCGGTTTTGGTGCCCAAAATGGCTGATTTTGGCCCTAAACATCATAGACTATGATGTTTAGATGCTGATAGCGGACAGATAGTCCTTTGTTTCAGGACCTAAATTGAAAAGCGTGTCGAGGATGCTGACATTGCAGTCGAAGGGGTACCTGTCGCTGAACACCTGGCTGTATTGCGGACAGGCCGGATTGTTTTCGGGATGTTTGTACGAGTATCGGTCGCGGAAGTCCTGCTCGATTTCGCCGGGTTTGAGGTATGAGGTTGTGTATTCAATCGGGCGCTCGAGCCTGATTTTTTTCATAATAAACCGCAGTATTTCCTCGTTGAGCTGCAGAAGCGAGCTGTGCCTTGAGGTTAATATGTGCTCGATTTCGTCGCGGTAGTAGAGGAAGAATGGCGACGAGTTGTAGGCCGACTCGATGGCTCGCCAGTGGACGACGTTCCATTTTTCGGCATAGCTGATGCCGATGTCGCAGGTGAGCGTGTGCGTGCCGTTGGGGCGAAGGACGGGCACCGAAAGCGTCATCGGGCCGTTGGCGGTGAGGATGACGCTGCGGTTGCGGTGGGTCTGTTTGGGGAAACTTTCGTTGGTTTCAATCGTGATGACTTCGGCCTGTGCCATAGCGGCCATCAGCGGAATTGACGGAAAATAGGCGGTAGGGAAGAGCGCGGCGTGTGTGTTCATCTGTGGCTGTTCAGCTTCCGAAAACGACGGCATGCAGTTCGTCGTCCTCAAAGAAAAAGTCGATATTGCCCTCGCCGAACGATATGCGGCGTTCGCCCCAGGCCTCCTCGTCGGCATCCTGCTCGAAATAGTTGTTTTTCACCATCAGCTGGACAATCTCTTTCTCGTTCATATCGAAAACGTTGTTGCCGAACAGCGTCGCATTGTCCACCGAAAGGTCGATGCACTCCAGCGTCGGGTTTTCGCCTTCGAAAAACAGCGTCAGGGCACCGTCTTCGTAGTGCAGGATGGTCGTCGTCTCGTCGGCCGCATTGTCCACGCATTCCACCTCCTCAGCCTCGCCGAGCAGGGCTACCACTTCTTCGACCGGCATACCGAACAGGACGCTGCCCAGGCCTTTCTTTATCTCAATTGAATACTCCATTTTTCAAATATTTTTGGTTCGTAGTTTGATGCCTAAAAGTTTACAAAGATACATATATTCGCCGAAATAGCAAAATTTTTATTTTATTTTGATGGTAATATATTGATAATATGATGGTTATTGCTGAGCTCACAATATCCTAAACGGCCTTTATGCAGTCCTGCTTTGCCTGCTGTTCTGCCAGACTTGTTTTGCTTCCTGTTGCCGCTGCTGAGGCCATTCGCTGGGTCAAATTCTTGAAAAGTTATTAACAATTTCTGACCATCTTCTACTGTGGTAAAATATATGTAGAATTTGATAAGAACTTGGGTAGAATTTGGTAAGAAGATGGTGTCTGGAAAACAGGCAGTTGCAAAACGGCATTTTTGGCCCATTTTTGGCCGTTTTTGAATGAAGTTATTAACAATTTTAGGGGCGCGTTTTCAGCCCTGCAAGGGATCGTTTAGGGCGCAATTTTGCGCCGCTGGGCAATTCGTCGCCGCGGCAGCGGGTTGTGCCTCGCGACGAATGTCGTTCCGCGGCTGGAGCACAGCATAATCGGTGCCAAAATATCTGTTTTTTCCTGTTCCATTTTGCTTGTTTCCGAACCCGGGCGATGATTTGCTGCTGGTTTTAAAAAAGAAAAGATTTCTTTTCGCCTGGTTGTATGTGTCTGATAATTATCTGTATAGCGCCCTTGGATTGGAACAATGCGAATTTTTTTTTGCCAGTTCGCAAAAAAGTAGTACTTTTGCAAACTCAATTTGAGGGTAAAAATAAGGCGTTGACTACGTAGCTCAGCAGGTAGAGCACATCCCTTTTAAGGATGGGGTCCTGGGTTCGAGCCCCAGCGTGGTCACTGGTAAATGTCGTTTTCGCAGACTACGTAGCTCAGCAGGTAGAGCACATCCCTTTTAAGGATGGGGTCCTGGGTTCGAGCCCCAGCGTGGTCACAAAAAAAGCCGAAGCTTATGCTCCGGCTTTTTCTTTTCGTATGGTTGGCCTATTCGACGGTGACCGATTTGGCCAGGTTGCGTGGCTGATCGACGTTGCGGCCTTTGGCGATGGCCACGTAGTAGGAGAGGAGCTGCAGCGGCAGGATGGCCAGCAGCGGCACGTAGCAGTCGCGTGTGTCGGGGGTTTCGAAGCAGTAGTCGCTCATTCCCTTGACGATGGTGTCGCCTTCGGTCACGACACTGATAATCTTGCCTTTGCGTGACTTGATTTCCTGTATGTTGCTGACGATTTTGTCGTACATACCGCGTTTGGGGGCTATGACGACAACGGGCATCTCTTCGTCGATGAGGGCTATGGGACCGTGCTTCATTTCGGCGGCGGGATAGCCTTCGGCGTGGATGTAGCTGATTTCCTTCAGTTTCAGGGCTCCTTCCATTGCGACGGGGTAGTTGTAGCCGCGTCCCAGATAGATGAAGTTGCGGGCGTAGGTGAACATCTGGGCAAACTGGTCGATGCCCTTGTTGTGGTCGAGGGTCCACTGCATCTTGTCGGGTATCATCTGGAGTTCGTTGACGAGCATATGGAACATTTCGTCGCTGAGGGTCTTTTTCTCCTTGGCGATGGCCAGACCGAGCATTATGAGGGTTATCACCTGCCCGGTGAAGGCTTTTGTCGACGCTACGCCGATTTCGGGACCGACGTGGAGGTATGTGCCGCTGTCGGTGGCGCGGGGGATTGATGAGCCGATTACGTTGCAAATTCCGTACAGGAAGGCGCCCTTGCTCTTGGCCAGCTGGATGGCAGCCAGGGTGTCGGCGGTTTCGCCCGACTGCGAGACGGCTATCACCACGTCGTCGGGGAAGATGACGGGGTTGCGGTAGCGGAACTCGGAGGCGTATTCAACCTCGACGGGTATCTGGGCGGCTTCTTCGATGAAGTATTTGCCGATGAGCGCTGAGTGCCAGGAGGTTCCGCAGGCGCAGATGATGATGCGGCGTGCGTTGACGAATTTCTCTTTGTGGTCGATGATGCCGCTCAGCAGCACGTCTTTGTCGACGATATTCAGTCGGCCTTTGGTGCAGATGCGCATTGCTGTCGGCTGTTCGTAGATTTCCTTGAGCATAAAGTGGGCGTAGCCGCCTTTCTCAAGTTCGTCGAGGTTCATCTGCAGTGTCACCAGCTGGGGGGTCTGCTTGACGTTGCTAAGGTTGGTGATTTTCAGGTCTCCGTTGCGGTTCATAATGGCGATTTCCTCGTCCTGAAGGTAGATGACCTGGTTTGTGTACTCGATGATTGGCGTAGCGTCGCTGCCGAGGAAGAACTCGGCTTTGCCGTTTTCTTCGCCGTTGTGGCTGCCCACGCCGATGATGAGCGGACTGCCTTTGCGGGCGCAGATCAGCTGGTCGGGGTTGCGTTTGTCGAGGATGGCGATGGCGTAGGCACCGATGACGCTCTTCAGGGCCAGCTGTGTGGCGGTATAAAGGTCGCAGTTGTGGGTGTTCTGTGTATATTCAACCAGTTGCACAAGCACTTCGGTGTCGGTCTCACTGCAGAAGGTCATTCCGTGCTTTTCCATTTCGGTACGCAGCGCTTTGTAGTTCTCAATGATACCGTTGTGTACAAGTGCCAAGTTCTTCGACTGTGAATAATGTGGGTGAGCGTTGGTGGCGTTGGGTTCGCCGTGGGTGGCCCAGCGGGTGTGGGCGATGCCGATGGTGCCGCTGACGTCTTTGTCTTCGACCGAGGCCTCGAGTGCCGAAACCTTGCCTTTTGCCTTATAGACAGACAGCTCGCCCTTGGCGTTGATCATCGATACTCCCGCGCTGTCGTATCCGCGGTATTCAAGTCTGTGAAGCCCTTTTATCAAGATGGGGTAGGCTTCCTGTTCCCCGATGTATCCTACTATTCCACACATTTTTTTTAGGTGTTTTGAAGTTTGTAGATTTATGTATTTTATTGATTACACGTGTTTTTGACGAACAAAACAATCGTTGTCCGCCTAAATAATGAATGCAAAAATACGCATTTATTTTAAAATGTGTTAGTTCTTTTTTGTTCTTTTTAGTATTTGTTCGGCCAGGCCGATGGAATATCCGTGGCTGTGGAATAGGATTTCGCCGCGTTTGTTGACAAGTGCGACGAGCGGGTAGTCGTTCTTCAGGTCGAGCTTTAAAGCATTGAGAATCTGTGTTTCTAACGGGTCTTTGTCGACAGCTTCGCGAATGATGTAGTCGGCGTTGGGCAGACCGAAGCTGACGGGCTTGGCCGATGCCGGTGCTACAAGGTAGGTCATACCGCCCCAGGCTTTGTACTCTTTTTCAAGTGCCTGCATCTCTTTGACGAGGTGCTTGCTGGGCTCTTTGTAGTCGCCCACGAAGATGAACAGCATCCCTGTTTCCCCGGCATAGTCGGCCAAGGTGGCCATATCGGCGATGATTTCCTGGTTTGGGTCGATGCTTGCGGCGGCTTTTGCGCTGCGGTCGGCCAAAGGTCTTAGAATGATTTCCTTAGACGCTGTTTGACCTTCTTTGACTGTGAAATATTCCGTTTTGGTTAGTACGTCGCCTTCGGGATAGCGGTTGCCAGTCATCAGGCGATAGTAGCCTGGTTCCAAGGTGATTGTTGCAGGGAATTTGTCCATACGCGGATCCCCTTCGAAGTCGAATGTGACGAAGTCGCCGTTTTCGTATTTTGCTATCGTGAAGTGTGGCCAGTAGACGGGTTTTGCCAGTTCTTTGGTGGGTTTGTAGGTCAGCGTCAGTTTGGCGGTTGGTTGCACTTCGGTGTCCTCTTCAAACGACACTTTGACCCATTTTCCTTTCTTCCAGAGTTTTTCTGCGTCACCGTCGCAGACGTAGATGGTGTTGGTGGCGTTGTCGAGATAGGCCGGAATGCCAATCGAGCGGCAGGCGGCAACAAAGAAAATGTCGCGGCTGTGGCGGTCGCTGTGGCGCAGCTCATATACGCCACGTGGTGAAATGGGACAGTTGTAGTAGTTGCCGGTATCGTCGATGGCAATATTCTCTTTTGTCCATACTATCAGACTGTTGACATACTTGATGTCGGCCAGTTTTTCTGCCAGGAACTGCCTCCACGGGCGCACCATCTCGTTACTGATGCGGGCAGGCATCAAGCCTTTGACGTAGAATTCATCGTAGGTTTCCATAATACAGGATATTGCTGGTTTACGCCAATGTGACTCGAGAGTTTCGACCGAAATATCGCGCATATCCTTGTCGCTGAATGTCTTGAGGTAGTCATAAAGGTAGTTGCAAGCGATGTTTCCTTCGCGTTCTCCTGCTATTATTGTTATGTTTACGGCAATGTTTTCGTCTGCGTGATTGTTTATGAATTTGGCGATTTCTTCATAGTTCCCTTCGGCCTTGTGAATCAGCTCCCAAGCTTGCTCGTCGGTTAGATTTTTGTTGGGTTTCAGCAGGTTTTTGTAGTTTTCTTTTGTCGGGAAGGTAGCAACGTATGCGCCGCGGACGGAATCCTCATATTCCAAACGTTTTGCGTTGCGGTCGGCTTTTTCTTTGGAGGGTGTCACCTTGGCCTCGCCGGCAACCGGGGGAACCACGTCGGCCATTTCGGTATATTCTGTGTCAGCTTCGCGCGTAAGATATATGTCTACAGTGTCCTGCTTGCGGACATCCATCATCACGTAATTGTAATTCTGCCCGTCGGTAGCCCATATCTGCAGGTCGCCAAGGCCAGTTGTTAGCTGGGCGATGCCGTTTTTGTCGGTCTTTATTGTCGCGAGGGTGTAGAACTCGCTGTAGTTGTATAATTTAAACTTAACGTTTGCACCTTCGACGGCTTTGTTGCTGGCGTCGAAAACGCGCACTGTGGCTTTCTTTGTCGGGGCGTAGTGGCTCAGAAGGTTCAGTTCGCTGTACAGCGCAGTCTGTTTCACAACCTCTTCATCGCCTTTGTAGCGGCCAAAGGCTTTGCTGTGGACCATCATACAACGTGTGGAAGGCACTGCAAACCAGCCCATATCCAGTTCGGGGTCGGGCTCGCAGGCACCGAGGAAGTACCAGCGGTTGCTGTCGGGAATGTAGACTTCTACCCAGGCGTGGTTGTCGTCGCAGTGGGCCCAGCGGGGCGTATAACATTGGCGTGCGGGGATACCGACGCTGCGCAAGGCGGTGACAGCGAAGGTCGATTCCTCGCCGCAACGGCCTAAAGATGTACGCATTGTGGCCAGCGGTGCTGAGGTGCGGCCGTCGCTGGCGCGATAGGCTACATATTCGTGGCACCAGTGGTTGACCTCGAGGGCTGCCTCGTACATCGAAAGACCTTCGACTCGCGGTTTCAGTTCGCGCTGCATCAACAGTCGTGCCGTGTCAAGATTCTCGTTATTAACGCGATAGACGAGAACGAAGTGGCGGAAGATGTCTTCGGGAATCTTTTTGCCCCAGCTGAACTCTTCGCGTGCATTGAATGCGGCTCTAATCTGCTGCAAGTAAAAGGTTTGGTCGTAGTCGGCCAGGTCGCTGTAGGGCATATAGGCGTAGAGGAATTCCAAGGCCTCGCGCGTCTCGGTGTCGAGTGTGTCCATTCCGCCAAAAAGGACGTCGGCGCGTCCTGCCGCCATCTGCTGCCGGTTGACGAAATCGTCGTGAACCTGCGCGCGATATTCTTTGTCGGTGATGAAATGCTTCTCTTTGTGGCACGAGGTGGCCAAAAGAGTCAATAATAACGTTGGAATTAGTAATTTAGCTTTCATATTAAAGATGTTTTGTTTCAATTGAACGATGGATAATTTGGAAAATCGTCAGTGATTTTCATAAATTCACGCACTTGGTCGGTGTCTGTGCAGGTAAGTCCGTCAACGGTATGCTTAAGTGAACCGTGGACTTCGTAAAGGCCTGTATCCCATACTAATTGACGCACGTTGTCGGCGGTGATTCCTGCTGCTCCGATTATGTCTATACGTCTGTCGGCTTGTTTGAGCAGTTTTTTGAGCATCTCTTTGCCCTCCAGTGCTGTAGGTGCGCAACCCGAGGTCAGCAACTTGTTGCATCCGCAGTCGATGATCTGCTCCAAGGCTTCTTCGGGATTGCGGCATTCGTCGAAAGCGCGGTGGAATGTGATATCCATACCGTTAGCAGCTTCTACCGCTTGGCGGGTCTTGGCAATGTCGATATCGCCATCTGGCGTAAGGAATCCAATCACTACGGCGTTCGCTCCGAGCTTGTGGGCCAACTCGATGTCGCGCAGTATGACTCGCATCTCGGCATCGTCGTATACGAAATTGCCGCCACGAGGCCGTATCAGCACGCGTGTGTGCAGATTCAGCTCTTTGACGCAGTATTCTATGGCCGCTGCCGACGGTGTGGTGCCTCCTTCGCCAAGAGCTTGGCACAGCTCTATGCGGTATGCTCCGCCGCGTTTGGCGTTAGCTGCGGAAAGCACAGAATTACAGCATATTTCTACGAACATATATTACGATTTATGTATTTGCATTTCGCATTTTTTGCAGTCGAACGACAGTCTGAACTTGTTGCCGTTGTTGTAAAGGAACAGGTCGCTGGCATAGTCGGGGCTGACGGTTTTGTTGCACTTGTGCATCAGGCATTGGCCCAGTTCGTAGCGTAGGCAGTACTTGGTTGTCATCAGCGGAAAGTCGTCTTTGAATTCGACTCCCGGCTGGTCGGGTCCTCGTTCTATGGTAGTTACGCTGTGTCGGCGGTAGAAGGTCTCGGCTTTGTCGTTGACGATGTTGGCGCGTCCGTCGACGGTGGTCTGGAAGTAGGGTATGTCGTCGAGAGCAAGGATTGTGTCTGTAGGTCTATTGGCCGTGATGCGTTTTGTCTCTAGTTCTTCTACGGCTTTGCGTCGCAATTCGTTCAGCATCGATGCCGGCAGGAAATACTGCTGTCGTGTTTCGATGGTTATATTGCTGGTTTCAAACGGAGTACCGCCCAGTTTCGATAGTTGCGCGATAATGGTTTCTTTTGCTCTTGTTTCGTTGCGGGCTGGCTCTTTTGTGCATTCGACAGTGACGGATGCCTCTATGCCGTCTTCGTCCGTAATCGTCAGGCTTAATCCATCGGCTGTCTCTGCAAGTGTCATAGAAACAGCGATCTTGCGTTCAGATGTGTTGCCTTGCAGCTGCTTTTCGAATGCGAAGTCGTTGTTGCGCCACAGTTGTGTCCCTTTGCTGATGTTCAGTGACTTGTTGGCTGTGATGCGATTGCCATTCACGTGGTTTATCAGGAAGCCTTCAAGTTGCTTTTCGTCATTGAAAAAGCAGATGCCATCGCCAGCAGTCAAGGAATCTTTACTGTTGATAACAAGAGTGTTGCCGTTGCCGGAAACGACAGTTCCTATCATCTTGCCCAGCGACTTCTGAGTTGCGTATGATGCCATTGGCTTGTGACTGTTCAGGAAATAGTCGGTGAATCCACGGTTGAAAGTGCGCTCCAGATCGGGAGTGAAAAACAGTCGTGTAGAACCAGACGAAGCTGCTTTCAGCCCTTCACGTCGGGTCATTATGCTGTCGAGCAGCTGACGGTAGTAGCCGGTAACATTCTTTACGTATGAGATGTCCTTGAGGCGTCCTTCGATTTTGAACGAAGTGATGCCTGCATATATCATAGATTCAATGCTTTGCGCGGCAGAAAAGTCTTTTAACGAGAGCAGGTGCTCGTTTTTGCGAAGCACTTCGCCCTGACCGTTAATGAGGTCGTATGCGGTACGGCAGGGTTGCGTGCAGCTACCACGATTGCCGCTGCGTGGAGTGTCGTTGGTTTTGTTGTTCAGTCTGTCAAGATACAGACTCATATAGCATTGACCGCTGTAGCATACGCACAGAGCCCCTTGAACGAATGCTTCGAGGTCGGCAGTGATCTCTTTGCGTAGCTCGGCCATCTGCTGCAGCGATGTTTCACGAGCCAATATGATGCGCTTGAAACCCACTTGTTCCAAGAACTTTACGCGTTGAGGGTCGATGTTGTGGGTCTGTGTTGATGCGTGCAGTTCGATGGGCGGAAGGTCCATCTCCAATAGGCCCATATCTTGCATAATGATAGCGTCTACGCCAGTGTCGTAGAGTGTCCATATCATTTGCCTTGCTGCCTCGAGTTCGTTGTCGAAAAGGAGCGTGTTTACTGTTGCAAAGACTTTGGAACCAAACAGGTGCGCATATTTTACCAGTTTGTCGATGTCGTCGATGCTGTTGCCTGCCGCCACGCGTGCGCCAAACAGCGGCGCACCGATATAAACGGCATCGGCACCGTGGTTGATGGCCGCGATGCCTTGCTCGGCGTTTTTCGCCGGTGCCAGCAGTTCGAGTTTTGTTTCCATACTGACGTAAACGCCAGTATGTTTATTTTATTGTGTGGTATTGCTACTCGCTTCCGCTTTTGGTTTTGCTTTCCAGCTCCATCTTGCCGAACCGCAGGGTTATGCCGGCCGAGATGTAGCGGCTGTTGAGGGTCCGGCTTAGGCTTTCGCGGATGTAGTAAGGATTGGTGTTATTGCTTTCGTTGCCAATACGTTTGCCCCAGTTGAAGATATCCTGAATGTTGACGAAGGCACCGAGTTTGCGTTTGAAGAAGTCAGCACGGATGCCAGCATTGAGCCTGTATTGCGCGCTGCCAGTCGTCAGCAGCCCTATCGTTGGCGAAGTGTAGTTGACCGAGGCATTCACCTGGTAGCGTCCCAGTATCTTTGCCCACAGATTCAGCTTCATACTGTATTGCCACTGGCTGTCGCTGTAGGGCTCTTTCCCCAGGCGGTCGTAATGTATGCTGTAGCCATAGTTATAGATATTTCCATCGAAGCGCAGGTTGAAGAAGGCCGTGGGGCGCCAAGTGCCGTTGGCTGTCAGGCCGTAGCGGTGCGAAGATCCGAGATTGTAGGGTGTGCTGACGGTTATCATCCTGCCGATGTAGGGGTCGATGCCGTCGGTGACGTCCGTGAGCCATTCTATTTCGCCTGTCGACAGTTTGGCGTACAGGTCGGCGCTGATGCTGCCTTTGCTCATATATTTGCTCCAGCCTGCTTCGGCGCTGTGAATGTAGGTCTGCGAAAGGTTGTGGTTGCCAACCATATAGCTATCCTCGCCATAGGTGCGGAATTGCGACAGTTCGTTCGAGTTCGGATTTTGCATCCGCAGCGTGTAGTTGAGTTTGAAGTTGTGCATCTTCTCTGTCCGATAGGTCAGATGGATCGAGGGGTTGTATGTTATGCTGAATAGTGATGTGTCGATACCTGGAAGCGTAATAGTCTTGGTATAAGCATATTTGTAATAAGTCATCTTTGCTCCCATTCCGAGTTTCAGCGTCAGGCCACCCCATCGATGCAGCCATCCTATATCGGCACCGACGCCTTTGTCGTCGGCATCGAACACAAAACGTCGTAGAGTGTCGTACAGGGCAGGGGAGAGGTCGGAGCTCTTTTCGTTGTATTGAGAATCAAGTATGTATGGTCGCACGTCGTTGTGACCGTCAGACTGGAAAGCAGAGAGGCCGTAGGTGAATTCGCCTTGTTCGCTGTATGGACGGTTGTAGCGCAGGCGCATAGTGAGGGTAGGCACAAACTGGTCTACATCCTTGAATTTGTAATTGTTGTTTTCCAGGCCGTCGGTGACATTATAGATGCGGCTATAGATTATTTTTTGGTCGGTCTTGTTGATGTTTCCATTGAGGCTGACGGTCAGGTTGTGACCTATTTTGTCGAATCGTTTGGTGTAGTAGCCTCCGAAAACTCCAAACAGCGTGTTGAAATGTTGCGTCTGGTCCTGATTGTAAATGTACAATGCTGGGGAAGGAAAGAAGTGTTCGCGTTGCACCCACAGAGACGACTTGATATCGTATGTGCTGGGGCTCAGGTAGCTCCAGAAGTTGATGTCGCTCGTGCTGTCGATGGTGTAGTTGATGCTCATAAAGATGGTACCCATATTATTGTGGGTGCCGCCGTGCGAGCTGTTGGTGTCGCGTATCAGCATTTGCAACTTGTCGAGGTTGCCCGGGGCCGTGGGGTCGTCGCCGAATGTGGTGCTTTTGCTCCACGCCTCGTTGTCGCTGTTGCTGTTGCGAAAGCTGCCGTAGATGTTGAACGACAGCTTGTCGCTGGCCCAGGTGTAGCTGATCCACGGCGAGACATAAGGCTGCGAGGCTGTGTTCAGGCCAAAGCTCAGGAAATGGTTTTTCTTGATGTGGGCACGTGTGATGATGTTGATTACGGCTTCGGCCTCGGTCGCGTATTTTGCCGAGGGGTTCGTGATGGTCTCTATGTGGTCTATGGCGCTGGCCGGCATCGTCTGCAGCCAGGTCTTCAGGTTCTCTTCGCTCAGTTTCGACGGCTTGTCGTCAATCCATATCTCTATGCTGCTTACCCCGCGCAGCTGCAGGTTACCCTCAACGTCGACCGTCACGCCGGGTGTGTTTTGCAGCGCGTCCTCGGTGGTTCCACTCTGCACCGACGGGTCGTCGGCCACATTGTATATATTCTTTTCGCCGTCGGCGGTGTAGATGGGCCGTTTTGCGGCAATGGTCACAGCCTGAAGGGTTTTGGCCGGCTTCGCAGTCTTTGTCGTGTCGACGTTTTGGCACACAGCGGGTGCCGCCACTGCTATCAGCAGTGGTAACAAAAAGTTACGTAAATTCATTGGTATTAGTCTTTTGTGGTTTCTCTTGTCAATACGTGTGCCACAACTTTTTCCATATCTCTGTTGTCCCTTATCTGGAATATTGTTGCCGAAAGGTTGTGGGGCGAAAAGAATGTTAGGTATAGCCCTTTGTCGCTGGGCAGGGCGGAAGATAGGCGTATAATGAAATATTTTTTGTTGTCAAGGTCCTGGTTTTTTGTAGAATGCTGCTCTAACGACGATGGTTGATTCTGTTTTGGCAGCGTAAACAGGTATTTTATCATCGTGTTGTAAGCGTCGCTGTCGGCAGCCATCAGGAAGGTGACGTTTATGCTGTCGTCGCTGCCAAGTGGATAGTTGTCTACGCAATAGGTCTGTATGTTCTTTTGCGGCAGAAACTGCAGGCAGATAGCCGACTGGCTGTGTGCCGTGGCGATGGCAAGCGATGACAATATTATAAAAAGGAGATTCTTCATATTTCTGATTCTATAGGTGTTATGCTTATCTCGTTGATATTTTGCCTGATGATGTCCATTGCGTTCTCTTTCTGGCAGTTATTGTTGCAATAGACGTGCAGGCCTGTCACAGGTTTGGGTTCGGCGTTGCTGCGTTGCGGAATCAACACCATCAGGACTATAGCTGCAGCAGCAGGTATTGTTATCCACCAAGGACGGAAATTGATATGCCTGGTGCGTTCTTTCTGGCGTTCGGCGGCATTGGCCTGGTGCAGTTGTTCTATAATTATGTCGGTATTCATAGTTGCTCCTTTCTGTTCATTTCATTCAGCTTTTGCTTTATGCGTGAAATACGTGTAGTGACGTTGCTTTCAGATGTTTGCAGCATCTGTGCCATCTCTTTCGCGTTCCATCCGTCGATGTAAAGTTGTATCAGTCTTTGGTCTGCTGCTGGCAATTGTCGTATGAGCGAGTAAAGTTGTTCGATGGCTTCGTCGTTGTCTGTGGAATGCGGAATATCTGTGGGATCCAGCGGCTGTACATTTATTTGCCGTTTCTTGTTCCGCTTCCACGTGATGGCTGTGTTTTTCGCCACGCGGTATATCCACGTTATGGGTTTATGTTCTGGTTTCCAATGTTTCCAGCCTCTCCACAGGTTAAGCAGTATATCCTGACGCAGATCCTCGCGATCCTCTCGGCTGTCGCCGCAAAACGAGCGGCACATCTTTTCGATAAGTGCCGTATGCCGTGTGATGGTTTCGAGGAATGGATGTTCGTTTGTCTGCATATTTTGCGGAAAGCTTTTGACTATATTAAACGCAAAAATCACAAAAAAATCACACGCATCCAAAAATTCTTGTACTTTTGTATCTCTTCGCTATTATTCCGAATCGGTGTATATGTCTAATAATAAAGTCTCTATATGAAATCAAATATTTTGTATCCCTCTCGCATTTCGTCTCTGGCAAAGTTGAACCGGCTTCTGTCGTCCGAAGCGTACAGCAATGCCAAGTTCTTTATCCTGGTCGATGAAAACACATACAACCAGTGCCTTCCGTTGCTGATTAGCAAGGTGGCGGCATTGGAGAATGCCGAATTCTTCGAGGTTTCCGTTGGCGAGGAGGCCAAGTCGCTTGAGGTGGCGGCCCAGCTCTGGGGTGCCTTGCTCGACAGCGGTGCCGACCGCAACAGCGTGATTATGAACCTTGGCGGCGGCTGCGTCAGCGATATCGGCGGCTTTGTTGCCGCAGGCTTCAAGCGCGGCATCCGCTACATCAACATCCCTACCACTCTCGTTGGTATGATTGATGCCTCTGTTGGTGGCAAAACGGCTGTCAATGTGGAGAATGCAAAGAATCAGGTTGGCTTCTTCCATCAGCCCGATGCTGTGTGCATCTATCCGGATTTTCTCGATACGCTGCCCGATCTGGAAATAGTTTCTGGCCTTTTCGAAATGACTAAAACCCTGTTGCTTAGCGATGGACAAGCCTTCAAATCCCTGACCGATGCGCTTATTGGTTGTTCGGCTTATCCTATTGATGTCATCAAAAAATACATCAGTCAATGTGTTGATTTCAAGCAGAGTGTTGTCGATGCCGACCCCTACGACAAGTCAATCCGCAAGATGCTGAACCTGGGGCATACCTTCGGCCACGCCATCGAGAGCTATATGCTGGAGCAGAAACGCGCCATAACCCACGGCGTTGCTGTCGGAATCGGCTTGGAATGTGCGCTTTATCTTTCGACAAAGAAACTGGGACTGGCAGAAAATACATATTCCCTTTTGAAGAAAATGCTCCATCATATTGTTGACCTCGAACATTTCACGCTTGCCGATACCGAACATATCCTGTCGTATATGCGCAAGGACAAAAAGAATGCTGATGGCCTGATTCTATGTGTTTTGCTGCAGGAGATGGGTGCCCCTGTCATCGATGTCGCCATCGACGAGAACGAAATCCGCGACGCGTTGCTAAAATTCGGCAAGTTCTAACTGCGTAGCCACCTTGCCGCTGCAGTAGCTCAAGTAGGGACACTCGTAGGGTGCCGAACATTGCTCGCCGGGCTCCGCGCTGGGTTCCATCCCCTGCAGCACCTCTTTCATCCGCTCTACCTGCCTTGCTATCAGCGGTTCAGCCTTGCGCGCGTCGTCCAGAAGTTCCTCGTATAATGGCTCGTCGCTGCCGTCGTTGTAAATCATTGAGAACGAAGACAGCTTCTCGATGCAATGACTTATGACATAGTGCTGTATGTTTACATCGCGGCGAAAGACATCCTTGACCGATAGCGAATTCTTTATCTCATAAACCGCGATGTTCCCGTCGGCATCCTTGTGGACAACGTCGGCCAGCACAAGTACCTCATTATGCACAAAACCAGCCTCATAGAGGTTCACCTCGCCCGACTGCGCAAGCAGCGTGGCAGTCAGTTCGGGATACTTCCCTATTTGCCGTCCAAGCTGTCTACTTACATCTATGGCATTTGGAAACAGCGACTTGACCTTGGCCTCGAAGTCGCGCCCTTTCCGGAAGCGTTCCAGCGTCTCGGGCGGATAGTATGCCAGCTGCGGCTTGTAGACGTCCAGATAAAGGGCCTTCTCGCATTGCAGACCACGGATGAATTTGCTTTTGGTCAGTCGGTAAATCATTTGGAATCAACTAATAGCTGCGTTGTCGTTCGCGAACGCTGCTGCAGCAGTATCGTTCGGCCGTCGACAATCTCGTCGATTATCTGCTGGTTGTAGTAGCGTATCGTAATTAGCTGCAAGCCTGTGTTATATACCAGCCGGAACTGCGATTCGAGCCGCTCGCGTATCTTGTCGAGCAGTATCTCGTTGTAGTCGAGGCAAAGCGAGAAACTCAGGGCCGAATTCTGCATCAGGTTGACGCGGATGTTCAGCTCGGCCAGCACGGCAAAGATGGTTTGAAGATTCTCTTCGGCTATGAAGGAGAAGTCCTTGGGCTGTATGGAAATGAGTATCTGATTGTTTTTGAAGATGTAAAGCGGCGTAAGCGGCTCTATCGAATCGAAGGGCCCGATGACCGACCCGTCGGCCGACGGGTCGAGGAATGACTTTATATTCAGCTGGATACCCTTGTTTTGGATGGGCTTGACGGTCTTGGGATGTATCACCGATGCACCGTAATAGGCAAGCTCGATGGCCTCGTTGAAGGGTATCTTGTTTATTTTGACGGTGTTGGCGAAAAACTTGGGGTCGGCGTTGAGGAATCCCGGCACGTCTTTCCAGATGGTCATATTGTCAGCATCGAGGCAGTAGGAGAGGATCGAGGCCGAGTAGTCGCTGCCCTCGCGCCCCAGCGTGGTGGTCGTCCCGGCGGCGGTGCCGGCGATGAAACCTTGAGTGATAATTAATTGCGAGTTGTGAGTTGTAAATTGCGAATTGATTGTCTCTTGTGCCTGGCGACGGGTGGTGTCGAAGTCGACGATGCCCTCGCGGTAGTTCTCGTTGGTGCGGATTATGTCGCGCACGTCGACCCATACGTTGTTGATTCCAATGCTGTTAAGGTATCCAGATATGAGCGTGGTTGAAATCAGCTCGCCAAACGAAACCGTCTGGTCGTAGTCGAAGTTGTAGTTGGTCGCCTTGCTGGCCGACACCTTGTCGAGCCGGCCGAACAGCTCGCGCAGCCGTCCAAAGGTCGGGTCGCCCTTGTCGGCAAAAAGGCTGTCGGCAATCGACAGGTGATAGTCAGTGTTTTGCTGCAGCAGCTTTCGCCGCTCGTCGTCCGACGTCGGCACGCCGGGCACCACCTTTTCCAGCAGGTTGGTCGTCTTGCCCATTGCCGAAATGACCACCACCAGCGGCGTTTCAAGATATTGCCTTACGATTTCCGCCACGTTGCGAATGGCTTCTGCGCTGTTGACGGATGCCCCGCCGAATTTGAAGACGTTCATAGTGAAAACCTTAACTTAAACTTTAACCTTTAACCTTAACTTCAGATGCGGAATTAATATTTTGATTCTGACCAACCTTAACTCCTAAACCTTAAAACCCGACCTTCAGCTCAGCTGGCGTTCCATATCGCGGCGGGTGTCTTTCTCCTTGATGGTCTCGCGCTTGTCGAAGAATTTCTTGCCTCGCGCCAGCGAGATGTTCAGTTTGGCGTAGCCTTCGGGGTTGATAAACAGCAGCGTAGGGACGATGGTGAAGCCGCGCTCCTTGATTTTGTTCTGCAGCTTGCGCAGCTCCTTGCGGTTCAGAAGCAGCTTGCGGTCGCGCTTGGCGGCGTGGTTCAGCCAGCTGCCGAAGCGGTACTCGGCAATGTGCATCTGCTTTACGTACAGCTCGTTGCCGATAAAGGCGCAGTATGCATCCGTCAGGTTGGCGCGCCCCTCGCGGATACTCTTTATCTCCGTGCCCGTCAGCACCAGCCCCGCCGTGTACGAATCCATCAGGAAGTACTGATACTCAGCTTTTTTGTTCTTTATTTCGATGATATTCTTTGCTTCCATACAACTACAATTACGTCAAAACCGCAAAAATGTTGTGCTTCCACTCCGAATTTTAATTTTTAAGCACGCGCTCAACCTCTCTTGTCAGCTCCTCTTCTGTAGGAAGATAAGTCATATATTTTGCGGCAAACATCTGTTTCCCGTCGGCAAGTACCGAATAGCGGGCCACGGCCTCGTTCTTTTCCGAACACAGTATTAGACCAATTGTCGGATTGTCGTCCTCGGCCTTGTACAGGTCGTCGAACATACGGATATAGCTATCCATCTGCCCAACATCGGCGTGTGTAAGCTTACCCATCTTGAGGTCAATCAGCACGTGGCACTTCAGTCGACTGTGATAGAAGACAAGGTCTATATAGAAATCGTCGTCGCCATAGCGCATCCTCTTTTGCCGAGCCACAAAACAGAAGCCAGTCCCCAGCTCCAGCAGGAAGCTTTGAAGATTGTCTATCAGTGCCTTTTCCACATTGCTCTCGTGCAAGGCAGGATAGTCTTTCAGATTTAGAAACTCAAGCACATAAGGGTCGTGAAAGACATCCTGCGGCTGCAGTTGGGACATCTTCTCCTTGGCCTCTTCTATTACGGGCGACTTGTCGCGGCTGGCCAACAGACGCTCGTAATACAACGTGGATATCTGCCGGTCGAGCTGGCGAGTTGACCAGGTGGCATCGGCGGCCTCGTTCATATACCACACCCGAGCCTTCTCGTTTTCAACACTTAACAGCCGGCGGTAATGCGACCAGCTCAATTCGGGACGCAGTGTGTCCCGAATTTGGAAGTATTTGTAAAACTGGCACATCTTGCGCAGTTCTCTTTCGTCAAAGCCTTTGCCGTATTCCTTGGTCAGTCGTGCGGCAAGATGTTTCAGCACTTCCTTGCCGTAGGCCGCGCGCTGTCCGTTCAGTTCGTCATCGGTGATTAGTCGGCCTATTTCCCAGTAAGCCTGCACCATAACGAAATTGACAGCACGGTAGGCTTTGCCACGCGCCTCGTTTATAATGCCCGATATGGCATTAAACAAAAGATTGCTGTTCTTTGTCTCAATAATGTTCTTCGCTTCCATACGAGTATATTACGTCAAAACCCTGAAAAAGTTGTATTGTTGAATTTGTTTTTGTTACAGCAGGTTCTCTATGTCGCCGTTGAAAAACGATTCAAGGGGCATCGAATCGCCTCCGACAACCAGCGAGTAGCGCGGCTTGAAGCGTTCGCGGAATATCGCCAATCCGCTGTTCATCTGTATTTTGCCGCTTTTGACTTCAATAGCCAAAACACTCTGGCCTCTTACTATGACGAAATCGACCTCCATATTGTTCTCTCGCCAATAATACACCTGGTATTCAAGTTCTTCGGCTTTGTCGAGAAGGAAGCATCCGACGGCCGATTCAACCCATCTGCCCCACAGTTGGGGATTGGTGTACGCCTTCTCGTAGGTCATACCGTCTGTCATTGCCGAAAGCAATGCATTGTTGTAAACCTGGAGTTTTGGGATTGAGCGGTATTTGCGTGCGCTGTCGAGGGCGTATTTCTGCAGTCCAGTCAGAAGTTTGCTCTCGCCGAGCGTCTTCAGATAGACAGCCAATGTGGTCGCGTTGCCGGCATCCTGCAGCATTCCAAGCATCTTGTTGTATGCCAGCAGTTCGCCTGAATAGCTGCATCCAAGATGAAACAGCTGATGCATCAAAGCGGGCTTGTAGATAAAGGTCGTTTGCAGCACATCCTTTTCGATGGCAGGTGCTATGATTGAATCACGCATATACTTGCGCCAGCGACTCTCGTTGGCAATATATGCGGCCGAGCCCGGGTATCCGCCAAAATATACGTATTGGTTGATATTCAAGCCAAAAGCCTCATTCATCTCTTTGAATGTCCAATGGCCCATTGGAAAAATCTCAAACCGTCCGGCAAGCGATTCGGTCAATCCCTTTTTCAGCAGAAGCCTTGACGAACCGAGCAATATAACCTTGATATTTATATTGTTAAAGCTGTCGGTGTCCCATTCCTTTTTCACTTGCTCGCTCCAGTCGTTGATTTTGTGAATCTCGTCTATAGCCAGAATAAATTCTCCTATGCCGTCGAAGCGCATCCTCGAGCGGGCCTCTTCCCACCGCGATGCTATCCAACCCTTGTCGTCAGGCTTTACTGCATCGGCATTGCAATACAAGGAAGGGATTGCTAGCTCTTCCAAAACCTGTTTTACCATAGTTGTCTTGCCAACTTGCCGAGGGCCGGCAACCACCTGGATGGTGCGGCGAGGCTCCTTAATGCGGGAAATCAAGTCGTTATTATGAATTCGTCTTATCATATTGTATCGTTTTTCTGGCTGCAAAAATACAGAAAATCTTCAATTCTGCAAAGAAAAATCTTCAAAAGTGTGAAAATAAATCTTCAAATCTTGTTGGAAAAATCTTCAAAAGTATGAAAATAAATCTTCAAATCTTGTTGGAAAAATCTTCAAATTGGTGCGCTGGAGCCTCGTCTGCGGAATAGATAGAGCTGCGGGTGGGGGTGTCTGTTTTTTCGCAGGTGGGGCGCCTGCGTGGCGGGGATGTCGGG
>R20__coassemble_205_pt1 | contig 47581 bp, 38 predicted proteins | sample R20__metabat2_low_PE_005 | metagenome-assembled genome bin R20 | reverse complement strand
CGAATTGAACGAATTTTTTCATACAATTAGGATTCCGCAAGCGGAATCGCGAATTGAACGAATTATTGACTGCGAACTTTTTTTAAACGGCGAATTAAGCGAATTGAACGAATTTTTTCATACAATTAGGATTCCGCAAGCGGAATCGCGAATTTAAATAAATCTATATCAATGAATACTGTACTTATCATTCTGGCTGTTGTTTTGGTTGTTGTAGGCCTTGTCGGCTCGGTTGTGCCGGGCTTGGCGGGTCCGCCGTTCAGCTGGGCGGGCCTGCTGCTTGTCCACCTCAGCGCCGCGGCGCAGTTCAGCACGCCTTTCCTCGTCGCCACAGCGGCGGCGGCCGTCGTCATCACCATCCTCGACTACATCGTCCCCTCGTGGAGCACCAAGCGCCACGGCGGCAGCAAAGCCGGCGTGACGGGCTGCAACATAGGCCTCATCATCTCCATCGTGGGCCTGCCCATCGGCCCCACCGGCCTGCTGGGAGTCATCGTCTGGCCCTTCGTCGGTGCGCTGGTCGGCGAGATGCTTGGCGGCAAGCAGAGCCGCGAAGCCCTGCGCGCCGCGTGGGGTGCCTTCCTCGGCTTCCTGACGGGCACGGGCCTCAAGCTTGCCTTCGGCCTTGTCGCTGCCTTTTTCGTGGTCCGCGAACTTTTCGTCTGAATTGCATTCGGAAACCTCTAATGATTTTTTTTTAACGGCGAATTTGTTGAATTAAACGAATTAAATTATTGATGTTAAGGATTTTGTTTTGCAGGCAAAACGCGAATTAAACGGATTTTTGGAGATTGCCTTCAGCCGTCCCCAATAATCCGTTCACCGCATATTCCCATTATCGATTGTCCGCAATTGGCACAAAATGGATGTCGCGTCTCTCCGAGACGCTGTTATCGCGCTGTGTGTCAATCCCCAGACTGCACTCCGTTTGTCTGGGGTTATTAAGATTAAGCTTCTCCGAGGCTTTTTTACGGTCCCCTCTAAAAACCGTTTAATCCGCAGTTTTAAAAAATAATTTTTGAAGGTACCATTACGGTGGTTGCGGACAATCGTTTCCCCTTTTCGCGTATTTTTGGCTGAGTGCATCCGCCGCCATTCACCCAAAAAACGGCACTTTGGCGTAAAATTGGACGTACTTTCTCTGCCCGTTGTACAGTATATGTACAGTATATGTACAGTATTTGTACGCTTCGGAAGCGTGCAAATACTGTACATATACTGTACATATACTGTACAACGGGCAGAGCGGGTGCTGGTAATGAGGAGGTTATGCGCTAACCGAGGCGGTAGTTCATCATACGGTGGTGGGCCAGCTCCTCGTATCGTGTGCCGGGGCGGCCGTAGTTGGCGAAGGGGTGGATGGCAATGCCGCCGCGGGGCGTGAAGTTGCCCTTCACCTCGATGTAGCGCGGCTCCATCAGGCGTATGAGGTCCTTCATAATCGTGTTGACGCAGTCTTCGTGGAAATCGCCGTGGTTGCGGAACGAGAAGAGATAGAGTTTCAGGCTCTTGCTCTCCACCATACGGCGGTCGGGGAGATAGCGAATCTGTATTTCGGCAAAGTCGGGCTGCCCTGTGATGGGGCACAGCGTGGTGAATTCGGGGCAAAGAAATTCGACCCAGTAGTCGTTGTCGGGATGCTGGTTTTCAAAGGTTTCGAGCACCGAGGGGTCGTAGTCCTGACGGTATTCGGTCTTGTTTCCTAGCGATTTGAGGTTTTCGTTGGTACGGCTCATTTGTTCTTGTTTTTAAACAATGTATAACGGATGTCGCGGTCGTAGACGTCGGTCTGTTCCACCTCTTTGACGCGTCGCACGATGCGTATGGTGAGCGGCAGGACGATGATTTCGTAGGCCGTTTTCAGTCCCACCTGCCACAGCACGAACATCGGCATTTGCTGCCACGGTATGACGGCACCGGCCAGGGCTATGGGGAAGAAAATCAGCGAGTCGCACAGCTCGCCAAGCAGGGTGCTGACCACGGCGCGCAGGGTGAAATGGCGCCCCTCGTTGCGCACTTTCATACGCGACATCGCCGAGGCGTTGACGAACGAGCCCACCAGGAAAGCCAGGAACGAGGCCGCCGCAACGCGCGGCGCCAGGCCGAAGACGCTGTGGAACCCCGCCGAGGCCGTGGCGTCCCACCAGGGTGCCCCGGGCAGGAGGTCGACGACGAAGCCCATCAGGACCACAAAGAAGTTGAGCGCAAAGGCTGTCCATATCAGCATCTTGGCGCGGCGGAATCCCCACACCTCGCTGACCACGTCGTTGACGATGTAGCTGACGGGGAAGAGGAAGATGGCTCCGGTGAAGGATACGGGCCCCAATGAAAAAGGTTTGACGGCAAAAAGGTTTGAAATGATCAAACAGACTGTGAAGAGCGTTGAAAAAAGCAGAAACAGGACGCTCACCTGCGATGTGTTTTTCTTCATATCTTGTTTTGTTAAAGGGGGTTAGCAAGTACCCCTGGGTTTATATTCCGCTGCAAAGGTACACTTTTTTTCTGAATTGCAGGGTTTTGTACAAAAAATAAAAAAAATCTTTGGAAAAATGTTGGATAATAAAAAAAATGTGTATCTTTGCATCTAATATCATTAAACGAAAATCTGTAAAAATTATTATTAATCATCAAATTATCATTAAAATGAAGAAAATTTTATTAGTTTTAGCTGCTATGCTGACAATCACTTCGCTGTCGGCACAGAACAAAGGCACCAACCAATTGCGTGTGCTGTGGGCCGAGGTTGAGGAAACCAACACCGCTGCCCAGATTACGGGTACCAATGTTGCCCAGACGTATGCCGGTGCAACGCAGGGAGACTGGACTCTTGGCGGAACCGTACCTTATCCTATGGCCGACGACCGCGCTACCCTCAACACCTGCTCGTCGCTCTACGATAATGCAGTGCCTTTCATCGTTTTTATCGCCCCCAACGGCTACTATCGCAGCATCTACGGCGAAGCTGATGGTATTAACTATCTGGATACCGCTCAGTGCAATGCCAATATGGCTCAGCTGCTGAACAGCTATCCGCGTGCCGGTCAGGCTCCCCAGATTACGGGTGTCAATATTCCCAGCACTGTAGCCAAGGATGCCTCCGCCGCTTTCAGCGTCAGCGTTATCAGCGTTGACTCCTACAGCGTTGAGTGGACTTTCGAGAACGGTACTCCTGCCACCGCTACCGGCGCCACCGCCACTTGCAGCTGGAGCACCCCCGGCACCTACAACGTCACCGTGACCGTTACCAACGCCAACGGCTCGGTTACCGAAAACGGTACCATCAATGTGCTCAACTATGTGGCTTTCTTTGATTTTGAAAATGTTAGCGACTATGCCAACTGGACCTTTATCGACGCCGACGGCGACGGCTTCAATTGGACTCTTGACTATCTGCGCAATGAGGGTGCAGGTTATGAAAACTCGAATGGTATGCTGGCTTCGGCTTCGTGGAACAATCAGGTAGGTGCCCTCAATCCCAACGACTGGGTTTTCACCGATGCCATCACTCTGCCGAACGAAAGCAGCCTTTCCCTGAATTGGTTTGACAAGGGTCAGGATGCCAGCTTTGCCGACGAGCACTATGCTGTCTATGTCTGCACCGAGGCTACTGTTGCCAGTGCTTCCGCAACCACTCCTGTCTGGGAAGGCAATTCGACTGCCGGCTGGCGTGCCCTCAGCGTCGACCTGAGCAGCTATGCTGGCCAGACCGTCTATATCGCTTTCCGCCACTACAATGTCAGCGATATGTTCTATCTTGATATCGACAACCTCGGCATCGCCATCGGCGACAATGCCAAGACTGTCGTCGCCAACAACAAGAAGGATGGTTCCAAGGCTGCTTGGGATCACATCGGCAACGCTTTCACCACTTACGATTTCCGCGATGCTCAGCATCAGTATCCCATCAGCCTCCAGTCGTGGCTGGACAGCGGCTACTGTGTTGTGATTGACTACTCCTGCTGCTGGTGCGGTCCTTGCTGGAATGTCCACCAGGTAGGCATCCTCGAGGGCTACTACCATCGTTTCGGACCCAACTTCAACAGTCCTTTCGTCGGTATCAACAATACCGAAGAGGTCAGCGTCAACGTCTATCCTAACCCCACCACCAGCATCGTCAACATCGAGGCTGAGGGCCTGAAGGCTGTCGAGGTTCTCGATATGGCTGGCCGTACGGTTATGACTTCGAACAAGAATACCGTCGACCTGAGCAGCCTGAGCAATGGCGTCTATATGTTCCGCATCGATACGGAGAACGGACGCAGCCTGCAGAAGGTTGTCAAGAAATAAGTTGATAGTTTATACTGTCATCTGAAAAAGCGAGAGTGCCGCAGAAGGCACTCTCGCTTTTTGTTTTGCCGCAGGGCTTTGTCCTGGCGGCGGCTGTCGGCAGCCTATCGGCCCCAGCTGTCGCGGTCTAATGACCTGTAGTTGATGGCTTCGCTGAGGTGTGTGGTGGTGATGGCCTCCGAGGCGTCGAGGTCGGCGATGGTGCGTGCCACCTTGAGGATGCGGTCGTAGGCGCGGGCGCTGAGCCCCAGGCGGTCCATAGCGGCCTTCATCAGCTCCTGGCAGTCGGCATCGATGTCGCACCATTGGCGGAACAGTTTCTGGTTCATCTGCGCGTTGCAGTGTATGCCGCGGTAGTCCTTGTAGCGCTCTTCCTGTATCTTGCGTGCCGCGATGACGCGCTGGCGTATGACGGCGCTGGGCTCGCCCAGCTTCTTCTCGGCCAGTGCGGCGTGCGAGAGGGGCGTGACCTCGATGTGCAGGTCGATGCGGTCAAGCAGCGGGCCGCTGATTTTGTTGAGGTACTTGTTGACGGCACCGGGGTTGCAGGTGCACTCGATGGTGGGGTGGTTGTAGTAGCCGCAGGGGCAGGGGTTCATTGCCGCCACGAGCATAAAGGCTGCGGGATATTCGGTGGTCATCTTGGCGCGGCTGATGGTGACGCGGCGCTCCTCCATTGGCTGTCGCAGCACTTCGAGCACGCTGCGTTTGAATTCGGGCAGCTCGTCGAGGAAGAGCACGCCGTTGTGGGCCAGGCTGATTTCGCCGGGCTGCGGATTGACGCCGCCACCCACGAGGGCAACGTCCGATACGGTGTGGTGCGGGGCGCGGAAGGGGCGCACGGCAATCAGCGAGTCTTCTTTGCGCATCTTGCCTGCCACGCTGTGGATCTGGGTTGTTTCGAGGGCCTCTTCGAGGCTGAGTGGAGGCAGGATGGATGGCAGCCGCTTGGCAAGCATCGTCTTGCCGCTGCCAGGAGGGCCGATGAGGATTACGTTGTGGCCACCGGCGGCGGCAATCTCGAGGGCGCGCTTGATTTCTTCCTGCCCCTTGACGTCGGCAAAGTCGAACTCGTACTGGTCCAGGTTGCGGGCAAACTCGGCGCGCGTGTCGACGACTGTGGGCTCGATGGCTTTGGTGCCGTTGAGGTGGTCGATGACTTGGATGATGTTTTCGGCACCGTAGACTTCGAGGTTGTTGACGATGGCTGCCTCGCGGGCGTTGTCGCGCGGCAGGATGATGCCCTTGTATTTGCGGCGGCGTGCCTCGATGGCCATAGGCAGGGCCCCTTTGACGGGACGCAGGCTGCCGTCGAGCGACATCTCGCCCATAATGACGTAGTCGCCCAGCCGTTCGGCGCTCATCTGGCTGTCGGCGGCAAGGATGCCTATGGCCAGGGGCAGGTCGTAGGCGGCGCCCTCCTTGCGTATGTCGGCCGGGGCCATATTGATGACCACGCGGCGCTGTGGGATGTGGTGGCCGCAATGCATCAGGGCTGAGTGGATGCGCTGCTGGCTTTCTTTGACGGCACTGTCGGGAAGACCCACAAGGGTGAAGCTGACACCTTGTTCGACGCTGACTTCAACGGTGATGGTGATGGCACTGACGCCATAGATGGCGCTGCCGAAGGTTTTGACTAACATAGGGCTGTCAGGGGGTTATGTGGTTTGACGATTGTTGGCTGTTGTTGTCGGCGGCGGTGTGCCCGGCTGTTTTGCGCTCGGCAAAGGAGTTGAGGTTGGCCACGATGCGGTTGTAGATGTCGACAAGTAGGTTGGGGTGGTTCAGGTAGTAGGTCCACGAGCTGTCGTACTGCTCCTGTGTGATGCCGTATTTGCAGTAGAGCGAGTCGTAGGCGCCGTCGGTAAGGTGGCCGAGCGAGTCGCGGTTTTCTGCAACGACAATGTGGTCGTAGCTTTGGACGATGTAAGCTTTGGTGAGGAACTGTGTGAGGGTGGCGGTGTCGACAATGTTGTCGGGCACGACATCTCTGCGGCACGATGCGAAGGCGAGCAGAAGGAAGATTGTCAACAGAATATGGTTCGCTCTCGGTGTTTTCATAATCGGTTGTTTAAAAAAAAAGGAACCGTTCAAAGGTTCCGTCGTTGGTGGGAGTTATTGGATTCGAACCAATGACCCCTTGCTTGTAAGGCAAGTGCTCTGAACCAGCTGAGCTAAACTCCCGTTTTCTCCTGTAAGAGAGTGCAAAAATACATATTTTTTGCGATATGGCCAAAAGTTTTTTTGCTTTTGTCTGTAAAAGTCGAGCAGTCAGTGTGTTGTGTGTTTTAAAATAGGGGAGAAGCGACGGTTTTGACAGTATGGGATGTTATATATTGTTGCTGAAATTCTGCATTTCGACCATCTTTTTGTAGGTGCTGTCCTGTTTGAGGAGTTCCGTGTGTGAGCCCTGTTCGACGATGTGTCCTTGATCCATTACTATAATTGTATCGGCATTTTCGATGGTCGACAGGCGGTGGGCGATGACGATTGTCGTGCGGCCTTGCATCAGGTTGTCGAGTGCTGCCTGGACTGTCTGTTGCGACTTGGCGTCGAGGGCTGAGGTGGCCTCATCGAGAATCAGTATCGGTGGGTTGCGCAGTATGGCGCGTGCTATGCTGATGCGCTGGCGCTGGCCGCCGCTGAGGGCGCTGCCGTGGTCGCCTACGGGGGTGTCGAAGCCTTGGGGCAACTGCTCGATGAACTGGTCGGCTCCGGCAATGCGAGCAGCCTCACGGATGCGCTCGGGACTTACGCCTTCGAGGCCAAATGTGATGTTGTTGGCCACCGTGTCGTTGAAGAGGATGCAGTTTTGCGACACCACGCCGATGTTGCTGCGCAGCGAATTGATGTTGAAGTCTTTGATGTTTATGCCGTCGATGGCAATTTCTCCTTCCGTGGGGTCGTAGAAGCGCGGCAGCAGGTCGGCCAGCGTGGTCTTGCCAGCTCCCGACGGTCCCACGATGGCCACTTTCTGGCCCTTGTTGATGGTGAGGTTTATGTCGCGCAGCACGTGGACCGGGTGGCCACCCTCGCCGTCGTAGGCGAAACTGACGCCACGGTATTCGATGCTGTTGCTGAAGGCCGGCATCGGGATGGCGTCCGGCTTTTCGGTTATGCGCTCGTCGGCATCGAGTATTTCGAAGATTCGCGCCGCCGATGCGCTGCCTTTCTGCAGGCTGCTGTAGGCTTTGACGATGGCTTGCACTGGCGGTATCAGGCGGGCGAAGATGATTACGAAAAGGATGAACACCGAGGCTTGTAGCTCGCCGCCAAGGACTGCGTTGCCGCCAAGGACAAGGATGAATCCGAGTCCGATGGTGCCCAGCACCTCCGACAGGGGGCTGCCGGCTTCACGGCGTCGCGCCACGCGCACCATTCGCCGGCTGTAATCGGCATTGACCTGCTCGAAAACCTGCTGGCGCCACTCCTCGCGGCCGTAGGCCTTGACGACTTCGAGGTTGTCGAGGGTCTCTTTGTAGGCCGACATCATATCGCCCATTCTCTGTTGGCTTTTGACGGAGTTACGCTTCAGGCTTTTGCCTATCTTGCCGATAATCAGCACGGCAGGTGGCAGTATGACGAGGAAAAGCAGGAACAGGCGCGGGCTGATGAAAACCAGCGTGGCGGCAAAGACGATGACATTGATGGGGTCTTTGACCAGCGACTGCAGGGTGCTGACGATGCTCCATTCGATGTCGGCCAGGTCGGCCGACATACGGCTTATGAGGTCGCCTTTGCGGCGCCCGGCAAAGAACGATACGGGCAGGATGGTAATGCGATGGTAGATGTCGTTGCGCATCCTCTGCAGCACGCCGTTGCGGATGGGACTGAGGAAGAAGAGGCCAAGATAGCGCGTCAGGTCGTAGAGCAGCACGCAGAGCAGGTAGGCTCCGGCAAAGGTGAGCAGACTGGGCCAGAAGCCTGCTTCGTCCCTGAACTGGTAGAGGTGGTATGTAGCCCATTCGGTCATTGCGCTTTGGCTGAAGGCAAAGTCGGGCTCGACGGCCGGAGGCTCGCTGAGACCGAAAAACAGCTCGATGACCGGCACAATCAGCACGAACGAGAGCAGGTTGAACAGGACGGAAAGCAGATTGAACAGGATGTTGAGCGTGATCTGCTTGGGGTAGAAGCGCAGATAGCGGAACACGCGGAAGATGGCGTTGCTTTTGGGTGTTGTCTTGTCGCTGTCCATAGTCGTGGCTGTTTTACATTTGGGTTATGACCAGCTGGGGCCTTGCCAGCGACGAATTGGGCTTGTATTCCAGACGCTCGGCACGCAGCTGCCGCGAAAGCAGGTAGTCGTGTATTGCCATTGCCTCGTCCATACTTGTGGCCTCGATGCGTATGTGCATCCGTGGGTTTTGGAGCAGGTAGTCGGCATAGGCGTCGAGGATGGCTGTGGCGTCTGCGCTGAGGGGCAGGATGCTCTTGCTGCCTGCGCTCTTGGGCAGCGGCAGCGGGTAGCGGTCCAGCAGCTTGGCGGGTTGCAGCACGAAGTCGGCGGCACCGAGGTCGCGGCGCACTTGTGCCGCGTTGCCGCACACAACGCGTGGCAGATGGCCGTCGGCGCTGACGATGACGGTGTTGTTGCCTTTGGCGGAAAGGGCTATGGCGTAGCCGTTGCCGGAACCGCCATAAAAGTAGCGTTCGGCATCGGCTTTCTCTCTCAGCACGTCGATGGTGCCCGACAGGCATACGTTGTTGCTGCCCATAATGGCTTTGCCTTCCACGATGCTCATCTCCTCGGGCTGCGCGGCAGGGTACAGCTCGAAGGTGAATATGTCGCTGCCGCCGATGCCTGTCCATTCGGTCGATTTGCCGGCAAAATAGCCGCGCTTGCCGTCGGTGGTGACGTTGAAGCTGATGTCGTTTTCCTCGCTGTTGATGGGCAGGCCGAGGTTGGTGGGCCGTTGCAGATAGGTGTCGGTCAGGTTGATGAAGTACATATCGTATCCTCCGAAGCCCTGCCAGCCGTTCGAGGCGAAATAGAGCGTCTTGCTGTCGGCGTGGATGAACGGAAGTCTCTCGTTGCCTGCGGTGTTGACGGCGGGACCGAGGTTCTCGGCGCGGCTCCAGTCGCCGTTCGACAGCCGTCGGCAACGCCAGATGTCGTCGCCGCCAAGGCCTCCGTCACGGTTCGAGACAAAATAAAGGTACTGCCCGTCGGCGGTGATGCTGGGCTGCGACTCCCACGTGCGCTCGCCGTTGACGTTGCGCCCGGCGTTCTGCAGTGGGCCCCATTTGCCTTTGTCGCGTTGGCTGAAATATATGTCGCAGTTGGCATAGCCCTTGTCGTTTTGCGTCACGGAGAGATACATAAGATTCCCGTCGGCGGTCGTCGTGATGCTGCTTATCTCGCCGTCCACGTTGAAAGGAGGCGCCATCGCTTCGCCGGCGGTATAGGCTGTGTCTTTCCAGCGGCTGACGAACAGTCGCAGCACCATCTCTTCCGACTCTTTGCTGTAGAAAGTCTTCTGCTTCGAGGCTGGCACTTGCCGCAGGAAGTAGAGCTCTTTGCCGTTGGGCGTGATGTAGGGCCGATGCTCGTCGTTGCGCGACGAAGGGCCGCGCAGCACGGTGGGGTAGAAGGGAACCTGGTTTTGCATCGCCTGGCTCAGGAACTCAGACCAGTAGAGATAGGTCGATGCCTCTTCATAGACCACGTCGTAGGCCGGATTGGGCTGCTGGTTGGCGATGTCGAAGTAGCGGTTCAGCTGCACGACAGCCTCGTCGTATCGCTTGTAGCTGTATTCCACAACACCCATATAGAAGTATGCCAGCGCGTTGGGGTAGTCGGGGCAGTATTTGAACAACTTGGTGAAATGGTTGCGTATAACTGCCGGACGCTCGCCGCACTTGACGGCGCTGATGCCCATATAGAAGTACGGGTCGGCGGCGGTGCGGTTGCGTTGCGACACCTTGCGCATCAGCGTCAGGCATTGCTGGTAGCGCTTGTTGTTGTAGGCCTCTATGCCTTTGTCGAAGTCGCTCTTGTCGCTGCCGCTGAAGTGCGGATGGCAGTCGTCGCCCTGTGCCGCGGCCAGCAGTGGCAGCAGCAGTGTTATGAGCAGCAGCAACGCGTGTTTCATCGGCTGTTTACAGTTTTGAAGGGTCTATCTCGAAGTGGGCGTCGGGACCGTTGCAGGGATTGGCGCAGGCAATGGCGCAGTCGGCACACGACGTCAGTTCGCCGTGCAGACGCTTCTTGACCATATCGCCCACGGCGTCGCGCAGCGAGTCGATGTCGATGCCGCGAATCACCTCGTCGCAGAAGGCATAGCTCAGCATCGTTATGGCCGTGCGCTGGCTGATGCCACGCGTCATCAGGTAGAACATCGCCTGCTCGTCAAGCTGGCCTATCGTGCTGCCGTGCGTGCATTTTACGTCGTCGTTGTAGATCTCGAGGAACGGACGTGTGTCGACGTGGGCCTTGTCGGTCAGCAGTATGTTGCGGTTGGTCTGGTAGGCCTCGGTCTTGACGGCGCCGTCCTGCACCAGCACGTGGCCGTTGAAGCGCGCCCGTGCCGCGTCGTCGACGATGCCCTTGTACAGCTCGCGGCTGTGGCAGTTCGGCTTGGCGTGTTCGACGAAGATGTAGTTGTCGCACTCCTGTTCGCGGTCGTTCAGGTACAGCCCGTCGGCCTCCAGGCGACAGTGCTCGCCCTTCATACGCACTATGATGTTGTTCCTCACATGGCCGCCGCCGAGGGTCACGGTGCACAGCGCCACCTGCGAACGCTCCTGCATAGTGATGTGCAGGTCGGTGATGTGGCTGGCCGGCGTGTTGGGACCCTGCAGACGGTACAGCTTCAGCGAGGCGCCCGCATCAACGCTGATTTCAAGGTTTTCGATGTCGGCCATAATGCGGTAGCCATTGTCCTCGTGCAGCATAAACATCGGCGCGTCGGCAGGGTTGCACAGCACTATGCGCTGCTCCTTGCCGCTCGCTATGTCGAGGTGCTGCTGCGGTGCCGTGCAGTGCCAGCTGTCGTTCCAAACGTCGGGCAGTATATCCTTGCGTATCATTTCTCCAGCTCCTCTTTAATCCATTCGTAGCCTCTCTCTTCCAGCTCCAGGGCCAGCTCCTTGGGACCCGTCTTGACGATGCGGCCCTCATACAGCACGTGGACAAAGTCGGGGACGATGTAGTCCAGCAGGCGCTGGTAGTGGGTGATGACCACCGTGGCGTTCTCGGGGCTGCGCAGCTGGTTGACGCCGTTGGCCACGATGCGCAGGGCATCGATGTCCAGACCCGAGTCGGTCTCGTCGAGTATGGCCAGGGTGGGGTTGATCATAGCCATCTGGAAGATCTCGTTCTTCTTCTTCTCGCCGCCGCTGAAGCCTTCGTTTACCGAGCGGTTGGCCAGGTTGGTGGTCATCTCGACGACTTTCTTTTTCTCCTCCATCAGCTTCAGGAACTCGGCTCCCGACAGGGGGTCGAGGCCGCGGTACTTGCGCTGCTCGTTGATGGCCGTGCGCATAAAGTTGGTGATCGTCACGCCGGGAATCTCGACCGGATACTGGAATCCGAGGAAGATGCCCTCATTGGCGCGCACATCGACGGGCAGGTCCAGGATGTTCTTGCCGTTGTAGATCACTTCGCCTTCAGTGACGGTGTATTTCGGGTTGCCGGCAATGATGCCTGCCAGGGTGCTTTTGCCGTTGCCGTTGGGACCCATAATCGAGTGTACCTCGCCCTTGTTGATTTCGAGGTTTACACCCTTCAATATCTCGCGTTCGCCTATCGAGGCGTGCAAATTGCGTATCGACAGTAATGACATATATCGTGTAGTTGATTGATTATACAATATTTAAACCGTTTGCGCCTCTGCGGAGCAAACAAACAAAAATACTATTTTTTTTTGAAATGGAAAAAGTTTGTAAATTTGCAAAATGGACATAATGAGCCGGAACGGCTGTTGTCCGTTGATTTATAAGCATATAAAATACATCTTCGAATATGAATGCGCCTATTGTTACTCTTACAACCGACTGGGGCTGCCGCGACTTCTTTGCCGCAATGGTCAAAGGCAGGCTCTGCTCGCTGCTTCCCGACGTGAAGATTGTCGACATCAGCCACAGCCAGCAGTGGAACGACTCGGCCAAAACCATTGGCATTCTGCGCTATGGCTGCCCAGCGTTCCCCGAGGGCACGGTGCACATCGTCGACGTGGGCTGCGAACGCCAGCTGGCCGACAGGCGTCCTGCGCCGGGCATCGTCGTGCCGACGCTGGCGCATTGGCGCGGGCAGTTCATCATCTGCAGCGACCGTCGCCTGCTCGAACAGTCGCTCGACGCGCCCTGCGACGTTGTCGAGCTGCCGCTGCCCGAAGGCGTGCGCTCATATTCGTTCCTTGCCTACGACCTGTATTGCAGTGTCGTCCAGCGCCTTGCCAATGGCGAAACGCCCGATGCCATCGGTACGCCGTGCGAGCCATTGCGGTGGCGTATGCAGCCGCAGGCACAGCCCGATGGCGACACGCTGGTGGCTATGGTCACGGGCATCGACAACTACGGCAACGCCAACCTCAACATCAGCTATGACGACTTCGAGGCTCTGCGCGCCGGACGCCGCTTCAAGGTCAAAATCGAATGGCGTATGGGCAGCTGCGACCGCTTCGAGGACATATCGGGCATCAGCCGCCACTATAGCGACGTGCGGATGGGCAACATACTGCTTACCGTCTCGGTCACCGGCCAGCTGCAGATAGCCATCAACAAAGGCTCGGCGGCGCAGCTCATAGGCCTTGGCTACGCCTCACGCTGCCATTTTCAGTTCGAGTAGGACGAAAACGATAACTTCGTACGAAAACGAAGACGAAAACGAAAACTTCGTACGAAAACGAAGACGAAAACTTCGTACGAAAACGAAAACGAAGACGAAAACAAAACAAAGAAAAGCGGAAAACTGGCTGACGCATCAGGACAGTTTTCCGCTTTCCGCTTATAGCGAATCGCTTTCCGTTCTCCGTTTTCCGTTCTCCGTTTTCCGCTTATTGCGAATCGCTTTCCGCTTTCCGCTTAAAGCGTATCGTTTTCCGTTCTATCAGCTCTTGGGTGTCTTCCAGTTGAAGAAGACCTGGATGCCGGCCATCTGGTAGATCTGCCAGTGGCCCCAGTTGCCCATACCGGCGAAGTCGGTGTCCCATTTCAGGTTGAGGGCGAAGTTGGCCGAAATGTGCTTCGAGAAGCGGTAGTCAAGCTTCACCTCGAAGTCGAGGTCGGTCTCGAAGGCGCGGCGCTTCATCCAGCCGAAGTCCTGCAGGTCGGTCCAGGTTTCGCCTTCGGCAAGGGTGTATTTCGATTCGGTGGCGATGTTGTCGCCCCAAGCCATATTCTTGGGTTTCTTGTAGTCGTAGAAGAGCTCGGCGCGGGCATAGAGGTCCAGGTTGGGCAGTATGTCCTTCTTGAGGTACATACCTTTGACATACGAACCGAGGGCGAAATAGGCGTGTGTGAAGGTCGACGGGTCGGCGGCGTTGAAGTCGTCGCCCTGGATGACGCCGTAGGTGTTGCCGTTGGCGATGAGCGTGTCGCTGTAGACGAAGGTGGTCTTGCCGGTCAGGAACGAGAGCGAGACGGACCAGTTCTCCTTCTTCAGCTCGAACGAGAGGGCGGTGGTCAGATAGCCGGGAGCCAGGAAGCTCGACACCTCGGTGGCGATGGCGTTGTAGCCGATGCCCTCATAGGTGTAGCCCTTGCCGAACTGCGACTTGAAGTTGGCCGTGAAGCTGGCGCCCCAGTCCTTGTAGGCCTTCCACGACAGGGCCGAGGTCAGGTCGATTTTGTCGTTGCTCTTGCGGCGTGTCTCGAAGCGTCCGCCGGCGCTGTCGGCGGCCGAGTTGTCGAGGTCCTGCCAGGCGAAGCCGTAGGCCAGGTCGACCACGTTGTCCCACACGTAGCGCGGATGGGTATACTTGTAGTTGCCGAAGAAGGTGCCGGTGATGTCGATCTGCGAGTTGCCGGTGGCCGACCAGTTGTGGTAGAGGAACTCACCGATTTTCAGTGCCGGGGTTGTCGATGTGGTCCACGAGCCTTTGGGCGTGTTGGTGGGTTCGTCGGCGTTGGGGGGCAGGCCCTCGCCGTCGGCTTTTGCAATGGGCGCTGCCATTATGGCCAGCGCGGCCAGAAGGAATATTTTTTTTATCATATTGTTGTTTTTTTGTGTTTAGCCTCGGTTTGCATCCCTTTCGGCGCCGCGGCTGGGCTATTCGCACGAGTTGTCGGCCAGCAGTTCCTGCAGGACGGTATGGATTTCCGACTGCTCGAAGCCGTGCGAGGCCAGAAACGAGGTCATCTTCGACCGCAGCTTGAAGTGGTCCGGCTCGTGCAGCGTGCGCAGCTTGCTTTCGGCCAGGGCGCGCAGCGTGTCGGTGTACTGCTCGGCGTCGATCTGCTGCAAGGCGTTGGCAATGATGCGGTTGTCGATGCGCTTGTTGCGCAGCATATAGTTGATTTTGATGCGTCCCCATTTCTGCAGGTGCAGCTTGGATTCGCAGTAGATGCGGCAATAGCGGGCCTCGTCGATATATTCGTTCGCGACAAGGTGGTCGACAATGTGCACCGATGCCTCCCTGTCGGCTCCCCAGGCCAGCAGCTTTTCCATCATCGATGTGCGGCATTGTTCGGCCGTGGCGCAATAGCTTTCAGCCTTCGCGATGAAGGCTTTGTCTGCGTCGGTGAACTTGTATTTGTCTGACATTGGAGTGGCCTGTGGAATGTTAATATTAGTGTATTGTGTTGGTTTATAGCCTTCTGCCTTTTGGGTCGAAGGCGGATTCGCAGGACAAAAATACAAAAAAATCCAAACACGGGCAACCTTTGGCCTCTTTTTTCAAAAAAATCGCTCTCTGCGCCGCCCGTGCCCGCCGCTGCCGGCGGGGGGATGGATGCCTTGCCGTGCGCGGGGCGGCGCGGAAAGGGCCGTCCGGGGGCCTTCGCAACGCGCTGATTGCCACCACCGGCACTGCCCGTTGTACAGTATATGTACAGTATATGTACAGTATTTGTACGCTTCCGAAGCGTACAAATACTGTACATATACTGTACATATACTGTACAACGGGCGGAGAAGGTGCCGTGAAGTTCTGGTTTTCAATGGTTTGGGTGGGCTATTGTATCGCTGTGTGCCGCTGTGTGCCACGGTGTCTCACGGCGGCTCGCGGCGGCGCAGGCGGTGCCATCGTTGGCGGCAATGGCAAAAAAAGCGCAAATTCTGCGATTTTCTTTGCTCCCAATCGGAAAAAATTCGTAATTTTGCATCAGAAATATAATATACAAAATTATGGGAAAGGGAAGAATACTTTTTGTCAATCAGGAGATTATGCCTTTTGTGCCCGAAACGGAAAACTCCTATTTCGGCCGCTATATGCCTGCCTATGCCCAGGAAAAGGGCCGCGAAATCAGGGTTTTTATGCCCCGTTTCAACAATGTCAACGAGCGCAAAAACCAGCTTCACGAGGTTATACGCCTTTCCGGTATGAACCTCATCGTCAACAATGCCGACCATCAGCTCATCATCAAGGTGGGCTCCATCCCGTCGGCAAGGATGCAGGTCTATTTTATTGACAATGACGAGTATTTCACTCACCACAAGGGCTTTTTCGACGAGAAGGGCAAGTTCTGCACCGACAACGACGAGCGTATTCTTTTCTATGGGCGCGGCACGCTCGAGGCGGTGCGCAAGCTGGCCTGGCAGCCGCACCTGATCCACTTCACGGGCTGGTTCTCCTGTATGATTCCGTTCTATCTGCGCCGCATCAACAAGGAGAATGCCTTCTTCTCGGGCACCAAGACGGTCTTCACGCTCACCAACGACGGCTTCAAGGGCGACTTCGGCCCCGATATGGAGCGCAAGCTGAAGGCCGACGGGGCTACGGCCAAGGACCTGCGGATGTTTGAGAATCTGGACTATATGACGCTGACCAAGGCGGCCATCACCTACGCCCACGGCATCGTCATCGCCTCGCCCGACGCCGACCCGGAGCTGGTGGCCTTCGCCCGCGAAAACAAGCGCAACATCGTCGAGTACAACCCCGACCGCGCGCTCTTCTACGAGCAAATCAACAAGTTGTACGACTCCATCATCGGCAGCAGCATCAACAACTAAGCCCGCGCACAGGCCGTGCCTGGACGCGAGGCGGGGGCCGTCGATGGGGCCCGGAAGTCAACTGTAAATTACATATTACGAACAGTAAACCAAGCTTTTAATGAGAAACAGATTTTTGTTAGTTCTTTCACTGTGTGCAGCCGCCCTGTTTGCGGCGTGCGACGAAAAGGAGTCCGACCTCGGCATCGAGCTGCAGGACCCGGCGACGCTCTACAACGGCATCGCCGCGACGGCCTACGGCTCGGCCTGCACGGTTTTCGACGACACGCTGCTCACCTCGGGACAGTCCAACGCCCTGGTGGGCTGCTACAGCGACGATGTTTTCGGCACCTCGGAGGGCATCCTCTTCACGCAGATATCGACGGCCAACAACAGCGGTGTCGAGTTCGACGAGTATTCGTTCATCGATTCGGCTGTGCTGACGTTCTCGCTGGCCAATGTCTATCCTGACGCCGAGTCGAAGTCGTACCGCGACCTGCACTTTGAGGTCTACCAGCTGGCCGAGCAGGTGATGCGCGACACGGCCTACTATGCCGCCGACGAGCTGCCGGCTTCGGGCACCTGCTTTTTCGACGACGTTGTGCGCGTCGGGCAAAGCGACAGTATGGTCGTGGCTATGAAACTGAACGACAATTTCCTGTCGCTGATCCGCAACCGCCGCTACGAGTCGGCCGAAAGCTTTGAGTCGACCGTCAAGGGTGTGCGCGTCCGCCTTGTCAACGACGGCACGCCGCTGATGGCTACCGTCAACCTGGCGGCCAAGCCCACCAAGCTGACCACCTACTACAAGTACATCAACGGTAGCGACACCATCAGCCGCACCTATGATTTCGAGGTGTCGGAAAAGGTGGCGCATTTCAACCGGTTCAAGAACAACTACAACGGCGTTCTGGCTACCTTCAACAGCAACCGCACCGACTCGGTCGACGGCAGCCGCTACCTCTACCTCAGCCCTATGGGCGGCACCAACATCAAGGTGAATTTCAACAGCTTTGTGCAGCAGTTCCGCCAGCAGCACCCCTATGCCGTTATCCACTATGCCGAGCTGCTGCTGCCTGTGGCCGACATCGCCCTGGCCGACAGGCCGGATATGGTGGTGGCTTTCAAGTGCTTCAACGACGGCAGCGTGGCCAGCGTCCCCGACCTGTTCGACACCTATACCTATTCGGGCTTCGACGGCCGCTATAGCGCCGACAAGGGCTGCTACCGCCTGCGCATCACGCAGCATTTCCAGAAGCTTGTCAAGAGCGGTATGGACCTGGGTACGCTGCTGGTCCTCAACGGTCGCCGCTCGTCGGCTCTGCGCACCGTGGTCAACGGCTCGGACACCACGGCCACGTCGGGCAATCCCATCCGTATCGAATTTGTTTACAGCGAATAGTCATTATGAAAAAAATAGTCTTCCTTTCCTTTGTCCTCTGTGCCGCTATTCCTTTGCAGGCGCAGATACGCTACCAGAAGTTCTACGACGAGGCCCGCACCGTCCCCGCCGTCGAGGGTATGATGACCGACGACAGTGTGCGCATGGGCGACTGGACCTTCTGGCACCGCAACGGGCGTGTCTATGAGCAGGGTCGCTACAACGACCGCGGCGAGAAGACGGGCCTGTGGCGCGTGTTCTACGACGACGGCTCGAAGTGCGCCGAGGAGTGCTTCGACAACGGCACTTCGCGCGAGTGGCACCGCGACGGCAGCCTCAAAAGCGAGGTGGCCATCGTCGACGGACGCAAGCACGGCGTCTACAAGTCGTTCTACGCCAACGGGCGGCAGAAGGACGAGATACGCTTCGAACACGGCGTAAAGCAGGGTGCCACCAGCGAATGGCACGACAACGGCAAGCTGAAGTTCAAGGGCACCTATAAGGACAATGAACTCAACGGGCCGGCGGAATGGTACACCGAGAGGGGCAGCGTCGATATGAAGGGACGCCTGGAAAACGGCGAACAGCAGGGCGAGTGGCTCTTCTACTGGCGCACCAACGGCAAGCTGGGCATCCGCGGCAGCTATGACCACGGCGTCGAGACGGGCACCTGGACCTACTATTATGAGACCGGCGAGAAGTGGCGCGAAGGGGCTTTCGTGGGCGGCAACAAGTCGGGCAAGTGGACCACCTGGTACGAGTCGGGCCGCAAGCTGCACGAGGGCAACTATGTGATGAACAAGGAGGAAGGCGTGTGGACCTCGTGGTACGAGGATGGCCATATCGACTATACGGGCTCGTTCAGCCGCGGAATGAAGGACGGCGAGTGGAAGGGCTTCTACGACGACGGCCGCCCGCGCTATGTTATGCACTATGCCGCCGACGAAAAGGACGGCGAGGAGGTGCGCTATTTCCCCAACGGCAAAATCGAGAGCCGCACCAACTACAAGAACGGACGCTGGCACGGCCGCTATGAGCGCTACAACAGCGCCGGCAAGCCTGTGGAGACGGGCTCGTTCAGCAACGGCGAGAAGGATGGCCGATGGGTGATGTACGACGAGACGGGCAAGGTGGCCCGCGAGATGACTTTCAAGGCCGGCAAGCAGGAGCCGGACAAAACCAAGGTGAAAGGCAGCGGCCGCGCAGGCGATTTTTGATGATGCAGACTCTGTTGCTTGCTTCCAAGTCGCCCAGACGCAGGCAGTTGCTTGTGCAGCTGGGCTTTCCTGTGAGGATTGTCGATGTCGATGTCGACGAGGTTGTCGAGCCGTGCACTCCGGTCGAATATGTTGCTGCTTCGCTGGCGCTGCTCAAGGCCAAGGGCTATGGGACGGCGTTGGCGGACGACGAAATCCTTGTCACTGCCGATACCATCGTGGCTCATCGCGGCGAGGTGCTGGGCAAGCCCCAGGGCCGCGAACAGGCCATCGCGATGCTGCGCTCGCTGTCGGGCGACAGGCATACGGTCTATACCGGCGTGTGCCTGAAGAGCGCTGACCGTCAGGTTGTTTTCACCGAAAAGAGCGATGTCTGTTTCCGCCGCCTCGACGACGAGACGATTCTGCACTATGTCGACCAGGGCACCTGCTTCGACAAGGCTGGGGCTTATGGCATTCAGGAGTGGATCGGTATGGTGGGGGTGGAGCGCATCGAGGGATGCTATTATAATGTTATGGGGCTTCCGCTGTCGCGCCTCTACTTTGAGCTGCAGCAGCTTATGCGGAAGTCTTGATCGGCGGTCAGCGTTCCGCGGTCCAGCATACGGCGCACTGTTTCGGCAAGTGTTTCCTTGTCGATGGTTGGCAGTTTTGCGGCCAGTTGCTTGACGGTCTGAGGCTCGTTTCCTAAAGCACGGAGTATCTCTTCTTCTGCTGTGTGGCGTTTGCTTTTGCGGCGCGCCAGGCACACGTCGCATACGCCGCAGTCGGGGCTTTCCTCTTCGCCGAAATAGCGCAGCAGCTGGCGACTGCGGCATTCGTCGCTGTTGGCCACATAGTCGGTCATTGCCTTGCGGCGTCGCAGGGCGGCCTCTTTCAGCTGCTTGTAGTTGCGGTCGCTGACGTAGATGTCGTTGATGTCGACGCGTGGTGTGGTGAAGATTATCTGCGGCTTGAGGGTCTTGGGCAGGTATTCGGCAATCTGCAGGCGTTGCAGCTCTTTGAGCATATTGGCCACTTGCGTCTCGCTTTTTCCGCAGCGCTGGGCGATGAGGCTTTCGCTGATGGGCGTATAGTCGGTGAAGAGGCCGCCGTAGAGGCGCAGGATGGCGGTGAGCATATCGCCGGCGTCGCGGTTGGAGAGTTGGAAGCGGTACAGCTCTTCTTTGCCGATGGTGATGAACAGGCGCGACTGCAGTTCGCTGTGCTCGGGCAGGCTGATGACGCCTTCGCGCTCGAGGAATTTCAGCGCGCTGAAGAAGGTGTAGGCATCAAGGTTGTAGCTGCTGCAGATGCGCTCCATATCGAAGTCGAAATGACTGTCCTGGCCTGCTCCGACGGGTATCTGGTAGTAGTTGCAGATGGCGCGGTAGACGTTGCGGATGTAGTTCAGCGAGGGGAAGTCGCGCTCCAGGTTCTCGTCCATCCGCACGATGTCGGCTTGCTGATAGAGCAGCACGGCGTAGGCCTGGCGGCCGTCGCGTCCGGCGCGCCCGGCTTCCTGAAAGTAGGCTTCGGGCGAATCGGGCAGGTCGAAGTGGACCACAAAGCGCACGTCGGGCTTGTCGATGCCCATACCGAAGGCGTTGGTGGCCACCATCACGCCGTTGCTTGAGGCTTGCCATTCTTTCTGCCGCTTGTCGCGTTCCCGGATGGGGATGCCGGCGTGGTAGGCGGCGGCGGGAATATCGTTGTCGTTGAGCAGGTTGGCTATCTCGATGGTGCGACGGCGGTTGCGGACGTAGACGATGCCGCTGCCACCGACATTGCGGATGATGCGAAGGAGTTTGCCCAGCTTGTCCTCTTCTTCGAAAACGCTGTAGGAGAGGCGCGGACGCATAAAACTGGTCTGGAACAGGCGCCAGTTGCGGAACTGAAGGCTCTCGGTGATGTCCTGCACCACTGCCGGTGTGGCGGTGGCCGTAAGGGCTATCACGGGGGCTGCGGGATGGTACTGCCTTATGCGGGCTATTTCGCAGTAGGGGGGCCTGAAATCGTAGCCCCATTGCGAGATGCAGTGGGCTTCGTCGACGGCGATGAGGCTCACTTTCATCTGGCGCAGATGGTCGATGAAGGTGCGACTCAGCAGGCGCTCGGGCGAGACGTAGAGCAGCTTGACGCCATTGTGGATGCAGTTGTTGAGGATGGTCTCTATTTCGCGCTTTGGCATACCGGCAATGATGTAGCGTGCCTTGATGTGCTTCCCGGCAAGCTGGTGCACCTGGTCTTTCATCAGTGCCACCAGGGGCGAAATCACAATGGTTATCCCTTCCATCGCCAGTGCTGGAATCTGGTAGCACAGCGACTTGCCGCCGCCCGTAGGCAGCAGGGCCAGCGTGTCGTTGCCTGCCAGCACGGAATCGACAATCTCTTCCTGCATTGGGCGGAAGCTGTCGAAATGCCAATATTTTGCCAGTATTTCCTTTGGTGTCATCGTTGTTTCAGAAACGTGGAGGAAGGCTTTTTATTGTTGCAGGTGCAATGTTATTGTAGCGCATACAAAAAAAAGCCGTCGCGATGGACGGCTTTTGGATGGTGGTGCGACCGGCGGTCAGCGCAGCAGGGTCAGGGTGCCTCGGCGGGTCACGATGTCGGTGGTGCCTGGACGGCGGAAGGTGCAGGTGTAGACATAAACCCCTTGCGGACATTTGTGCCCGTTGTAGGTGCCGTCCCAGGTGAAGTTCTGGTCGGTCGAGCTCATTATCAGGCTGCCTTGGCGGTCGTAGATGAAGATGTTGAAGTATTCAAGCTGGTTGTGGGTGAAGAGTGAGAACTTGTTGTTGGTGCTCTCTTCGGGTGTGAAGGCGTTGGGGAACCACAGGGCGAAGATTTCGACAGGCACGAAGAACGCCGTGTCGCTGTTGCAGGCAAGCTCGCCACCCGAGCCGGTCGTCAGCTTCACCTCGATCGAGTCCTCGCTCAGGTCGGTGAAGGTGTAGCGTATCTGGGGCTCGTTCGACGTGTTGCCGTTGCCGAAGTTCCAAAGGGTGTAGGTCGACTCGGGCGAAATGTCGCGGAAGGTCACCACGGGCTCTTCCGAATCGATGAACTTGGGTGTCATCTCGAACGTCGGCACGGGGTGGTGGAACACCGTGATGGTCTGCGTCAGTGGCGTTGCCGAGCAGTCGTTCATTCCGTGGCCCACCAGGGTGTAGGTGGTTGTCTGGTGCGGCGATACGACCAGGGTGTCGTTGGTGGTTTGGCCAGCCATCGACGGGTCGTCGGGCATCGAGGTCCAGGTGTAGCTGTAGGCGTTCGAGGCATAGAGCATAACCTTGTCGTCCTCGCACATCTTGACAACGGGCACGTCCAGATGCGGGTCGACGATATAGATCTTGATGCTGTCCCAGCTGGTGCAGCCGAACGGGCTGCGGGCCTTGACGAAGTAGCGCTCGTCGTGGGTCGGCATTGTCGTCAGCCGGTTGCTGTTGCTTTGCAGCGCGTTGGTACTGTTCATCGACAGGTACCAGTCGTAGGTGGTCGAGGGGTTCTGCGAGGTCACATCCACAATGGCCTGGGTGCCGTTGCACACTATCGTGTCGCCGGTCACCACCAGTTCGGGATACTCATCCACGTGGACGGTGATGCTGGTGTCGACGAAGCAGTAGACAGGGTCGAGGACGCCGTCGCTGTTGGTGTCCTGCATATAGTGGACATTGTTGCGTGTGCGCAGAAGCACCGTCGACGTGGTGTCGAAAACAAATCGCGATGCCGTTGTGGGCGACACTTGGTTCAGCGTGTCGCCGGCACGTCCCAGGATGGTCCATTCGGTATAGGCATTGGTGGCTCCCTGTGTGGTGTTGAAAATCACGATGGTGTCGCCTTCGCACAGGCTGTCGCGCTCCAGACGGATCGACGGTACAGGGGGCTTGATGACGCGGATTTTCACGGTCTTCTCGTTCCAGCAGGTGCTGTCGTCGGCCAGATAGGTGCGCACCTTCACAGAATAGGTGTTGTTGCTGCCCGGCTGGGCGTTGGCGAAGGTGTGCGAGGCTGTTCCGCCGTTGTAGGTCCCCTCAAGCGTCTGGTCGGTGGGAGTTTCGCTGTGGTAGAATTTCCATTCGGTGGCATCCTGGTCGATCAAATCGCTGTTGCCGGGGTTGATGGGCGAATAGCTGTGGTTGCTCATCGTGATGCCGGCGCCGCAGTCCAGCACGCTGTCCACCACGATGTAGGGCTTGGTGTTGCTCACGTCGGCATACAGCTTCGACACGATGGGGTAGTTCTCGTTCATCTTGGTGGTGATTTTGCACATAAAGGTGGTCTGCGCATACATTGTGTCCAGACCCACGGGGCGGAAATGGTCGGCCGTGCAGCCCAGGCTGTCGTCGGTGGCGCCATCGATGGCCACATAGCTGTTGTCGCTTTCGCGCGATTCGCCGGTCAGCTTGCCGGTCTTGCTGCGGTACCACTGATAGCTTATGGCACCCCGAGGGGCCTTGATGGTGGTCACGGCGTTCGACTCGCCGGCGGCGCATCCCGACGTGATAAGTTTCATCGGCTGGCAGTCGCCGGCTATGTAGCACAGCGCATAATGGACAGAAGCGGAACAGTCGCCAGAAGTGATTTGTATGCGGATTTTATCATAAATATAATCATAAAGGTTTATCATAACCTTTTGCCAAGGCAGGTAAACGTTGCAACCGTAAGATGCTCCGGTTTGTGTGCCAGTTGAGCCTACATAGAATGGCGAAACGTTGGAATTAGAACCTGCTGGAGTCGGACGGAAATATGTCAGTTTTTGGCAGTCGACGACTACCCAATCCGACCCTTGCTGCTTTTTGACAACGATAGTGAATTCAGGGTTGGCGGTACTAGGTGGTCCATTGTGTTGCCCATTCTGTAGCGAAAGGGCGTAGTAGATAGTCAGTAGGGCATTGTCGTAGTTGATGTCAAGGTCGTAGGTCAGCTTCTCGGCACCGGCATTGCCACAGTAGTTGCCTAAGCGAATGGAACGCACTATGGTCGAGTCGAACTCCGTAGGCAGATAACTCAGGTGACCGTGGGTCTCGGGGTCGGTGCCAGGTCCTTTGATGACGAATTGCCTGGAGTAGTCCAGCTGGTTGTTCACGTCCCTCGATGTCGTGTTTGCCGCTCCTTCGTATGACACGCTGGTGCAGCCGTTAGTGTTGTTGTAGCTTGCTAGGTCCGCCGCTTGGATAGGTGTTGGCTCGTAAGTTGCTGCTTCGTGAGTGCAGTTGGAGTACTGTGTACAGCCATTCATCGAACCGTTGTATCCTGTCCAAATCTCGCTGTGTCCGCCGGACAAAGTGAAGTTGGTGGGGTTCTTCAAGCCCACGCAGGCGGTGTCCGAACCCAGGCCGCTTTGCGCCTTTGCCTCGACAGCGAAGAGGCATATCAGCGCCAGTACTGTTGCGATTGATTTGTGTGTTTTCATAGTTCTTGTTGTTTTTATGTTTCTCAACCCTGCTGCCCCGGCGTGCGGATGCCCGATGGCCGGGGCGGCAGAGAGACAGTCTTTATTTTACCTCAACAGCGTTACGGTGCCTTTCTGCGACATCAGGCGTTCCACACCCTGACGGCGATAGGTGGCAATGTAGACGTAGGAGCCCTGCGGGCAGTCGTGGCCCTTGTAGGTGCCGTCCCAGCCCTCTTCGATGTCGGTGGTGGTGAACACCAGGTTGCCGCCGCGGTCGAAGATGTGCAGCTCATAGTCCTGAAGCGTGTTGGCTGTAAAGGGTTTGAAGAAGTTGTTGGTCTCCAGTTTGGGTGTGAAGGCGTTGGGGAACCACACGGCGAAGATGCCCACGGGGACAAAGAACGACGTGTCGCTGTAGCACCCTATGGCGTTGTAGGTCCGCAGTTTGATTTCCAGCGAATCCTGGCTCAGGTCGGTGAAGGTGAACACCACGGTGCGGATGGTCGACGTGTTGCCGCCGCCGAAATCCCACAGCGACGAGGTGCCGTACTCGGACAGGTCGGAGAATTGCACCGACGGGTTCTCCGAGTCGATATAGTCGGGCGTCAGCTGCCACTGCTGGACGGGGTAGGGGTAGACGTTGATTTTGTGTGTCAGGGCTGTGGCTCCGCAGCCGTTGGTGCCGTGGCCGATGACGCTGTAGGTCGTTGTCACCTCGGGCGACACGATGATGACCGTGTCGGTGTCGTGGCCCACCAGGGCGGGGTCGGGCGGTGTCGAGGTCCATTCAAAGTAGGCTGCGCGGCCTGCCGTAAGCGTGGCGGTGTCGCCCGAGCAGATCTTGTCGCGGTCCACCTCAAGGCTGGGCTTGACCAGATAGAGGTTGATGCTGTCCCACGAGACGCAGCCGTAGGTGGTCGTGGCCTTGACATAGTAGCGGCGGTCTTCCGAGATGGTGGTCACCAGGTTGCTGTTGTTGGTCACCACGGGTGTCGTGCCGTTCAGGATCTGATACCAGTCGTAGGACTGCATCTCCACGTTGTTGCATCCCACAGTGACGTTCGACTGGTCGCCGTTGCACACTATCGTGTCGCCCATCACGTTCAGGATGGGATAGGGCTGCACGCGGATCACGAAGCTGGTGTCCGAGTAGCAGTACACCGGCTCCACAATGCCGTCGCCGGTCGTGTCGGCCATAAAGTGTGCTGCGCTGCGTGTGCGAAGCCATACCGTCGTGGTGGTGTCGAAGATGCGCTGCGTTACGGGCATCGTCGTGATGTAGGTGGTGTCGGGATACGACAGTCGCCACTCGTGGTATTGCGAGCCGAAGGTCTGGTCCTGGATGGTGATGGTGTCGCCCTCGCACAGGTCGTTGCGCTGTATCAGGACACGGGGCACGGGGCTCTTGATGACGCGGATCTTCACGGGCTTCTCGTTCCAGCAGGTGCTGTCGTCGGCCAGATAGGTGCGCACCTTGACGCTGTAGGTGCCGGGAGTGCTGAAGGTGTGGTGCGCCGTCGGGCCGGTATAGGTTCCCTCGAGCGTCTGGTCGGTGGGGTTTTCAGTGCTGTAGAAGAGCCACTGGGTGGCATCCTGGTCAATCAAATCGCTGTTGCCGGGGTTGACGGGCGAATAGCTGTGGTTGCTCATCGTGATGCCGGCGCCGCAGTCCAGCGCGCTGTCCACCACGATGTAGGGCTTGGTGTTGCTCACGTCGGCATACAGCTTCGACACGATGGGGTAGTTCTCGTTCATCTTGGTGGTGATTTTGCACATAAAGGTGGTCTGCGCATACATTGTGTCCAGACCCACGGGGCGGAAATGGTCGGCCGTGCAGCCCAGGCTGTCGTCGGTGGCGCCATCGATGGCCACATAGCTGTTGTCGCTTTCGCGCGATTCGCCGGTCAGCTTGCCGGTCTTGCTGCGGTACCACTGATAGCTTATGGCACCCCGAGGGGCCTTGATGGTGGTCACGGCGTTCGACTCGCCTGCGGCGCATCCCGACGTGATAAGCTTCATCGGCTGGCAGTCGCCGGCTATGTAGCACAGCGCATAGTGGGCACTCATACTGCAGTCGCCAGCGGTGATTTTGATGCGGATGCGCTGGTACATATATTCGTAGAGGTTGATCAGAACCTTCTGCCAAGGCAGGTAAATGTTGGCGCCGTAGCTTGCTCCCGTCTGCAAACCTGTTGTGCCTGTATAAAACGGGGCTTGGGACTGGCCGCTTGCCGGTGTGGGTCGGAAATAGCTCAACTTCTGGCAGTCGACGGGCACCCAGTCAGAGCCTTGCTGTTTTTGTATAAGGATAGTGAACTCAGGATTTTCGGCAGATGAATGCTGTCCGTTCTGCAGCGACAGCGCATAGTAGATGGTCAGCAGGGCATTGTCGGCGCTGACATCGATGTCGTAGGTCAGCTTCTCGGCACCGTGGTTGCCGCAGTAGTTGCCCAAGCGGATGGAACGCACTATGGTCGAGTCGTATTCCGTAGGCAGATAACTCAAGTGACCGTGGGTCTCGGGGTCGGTGCCGGCACCTTTGATAACAAACTGCTTGGTTGGATCAGACTGGCCGTTAACATCATATGAGTTTGCGTTGGGTACTCCATATCCAGATTGACAACCATAAGTATTGTTGTAGCTCCCCAGGTCCGAGGCTTGCACAGTGACGTTGAACGTTCCTCCTTCACCGGTGCACGATGTAACTACTGCATTCTTCGTGCCTGTATATCCGGTCCAAAGTTCATTGTGTCCGCCGGACATAGTGAAGTTGGTGGGGTTCTTCAAGCCCACGCAGGCGGTGTCCGAACCCTGGCCGCTTTGCGCCTTTGCCTCGACAGCGAAGAGGCATATCAGCGCGATGCTCAATAATAACGATTTTTTCATATCTGTAGATTTTATTTGTTTTTATCTTCTTTATTTTTCAACTGATGACATTTTACTTTTCAACGCAAAACAATAACGCAAAGTTTCGCCTTTCATTATATATAGTCACAAAAAATGGCAAAAACGCTGCAAAGAAATGAAAATTTTTTTTCAAAAAAATGAGGGAATTGTTGTAATACACTGTGCTGCAATGGATAAGCGTTTGAGTTTTTTTCACTTTTTTTGCCGCCCGCCGGCAGCACCTGCTCCGCCCGTTCGACCATTGTTCGACCATTGTTCAACGTTATTTCAACGTTATTTAATTGAAGAAGTAACGAAGAAGTAACGAAGAAGTAACGTTGAACGAACGTTGAAATGCCCTTGTCGGTGGCAGGGGGGGCGTCATAGAAATGCGCGCAAAAAAAGAAGGCTGCCAACGGGCAGCCTTCTTTTCGCATTATGAAGGAAGTGGATTATTTGTCGCCTTCGTCGGCTTTCTCCAGTTCTTCTTTCAGGTTGGCCAGCACGTCGAGGTCGCCAAGGGTGGTCTTTTCGAGGGTGTCGTTGATCTTCTTGACGGTCTTCTTGGTGGCGCGTTCTTTCTTGGCCTCGCTGTCGTCGGCGCGGTTGTCGTCGACGCCGTCCTGGTTGACGCGGGTGTGCGAGACGATGATTTTCTTGTTCTCTTTGGAGAATTCGATGACCTTGAAATCAAGCGTTTCGCCGTTCTTGGCCTTGCTCTTGTCGGCCTTCTCGAGGTGGCGCATCGGGGCGAAGCCTTCGACGCCGTATGGCAGGGTGACGGTGGCGCCCTTGTCGTTCATCTGGCTGATGGTGCCCTGATGGACGGAACCGACGGTGAAGATGCTTTCGTAGACATCCCACGGGTTCTCTTCGAGCTGCTTGTGGCCCAGGCTGAGGCGGCGGTTCTCGGCATCGACTTCGAGGACGATGACGTCAATCTTGTCGCCAATCTTGGTGAACTCGGCGGGGTGCTTGATTTTCTTGCTCCAGCTGAGGTCGCTGATGTGGATCAGGCCGTCGACGCCTTCTTCAAGCTCGACAAAGATGCCGAAGTTGGTGAAGTTGCGCACCGTGGCGGTGTGCTTGCTTCCGACGGGGTATTTCTCGGCGATGGCCAGCCACGGGTCGGGCATAAGCTGCTTGATGCCGAGGCTCATCTTGCGCTGCTCGCGGTCGAGGGTCAGGATGACGGCTTCGACCTCGTCGCCCACCTTCAGGAAGTCCTGGGCGCTGCGCAGGTGCTGGCTCCAGCTCATCTCGCTGACGTGGATGAGGCCTTCGACGCCGGGCACTATCTCGACAAAGGCACCGTAGTCGGCAAGGACAACGACTTTGCCCTTCACGTGGTCGCCTTCCTTCAGGTTCGGGTCGAGGGCATCCCACGGGTGAGGAGTGAGCTGCTTCAGACCGAGGGCGATGCGGCGCTTGGCCTCGTCGAAGTCGAGGATGACAACGTTGATCTTCTCGTCGAGGTGGACAATCTCTTCGGGGTGGCTGATGCGGCCCCAGCTGAGGTCGGTGATGTGGATCAGACCGTCGACACCGCCGAGGTCGATGAACACGCCGTAGCTGGTGATGTTCTTCACGATGCCTTCGAGCACCTGGCCCTTCTCCAAGTGGCTGATAATCTCGGCCTTCTGGGCCTCGATCTCGTCCTCGATAAGGGCTTTGTGGCTGACGACGACGTTCTTGTATTCGTGGTTGATCTTGACAACCTTGAATTCCATATTCTTGTCGACAAAGACATCGTAGTCGCGGATGGGCTTGACGTCGATCTGCGAGCCGGGCAGGAAGGCCTCGATGTTGTCGAACACGGTGACGATCAGACCGCCTTTGGTGCGGCTCTTGACGTAGCCGGTGATGATTTCCTGGCTTTCGTAGGCCTGGTTGACGCGCTCCCAGCTCTTGAGGATGCGGGCTTTCTTGTGCGAAAGCAGCAGCTGGCCGTTGGCATCTTCCTGGCTCTCAACGAATACTTCGATTTTGTCGCCGGCTTTCAGTTCGGGGTTGTAGCGCAACTCAGATGCCGGGATGACACCGTCAGACTTGAATCCGATGTTCACGACGGCCTCGCGGTCGTTGATGGACACAATGGTGCCTTCGATGACTTCCTGTTCGGTGAACTGGTTGAAGGTTTTTTCATAGGCCTCGCTCTGTTTGTCGATTTCGGCCTGGTTCATTTGTTCGCTTTTGGAGTCGATGGCATTCCAATCGAAATCCTCTAACGGTTTGACATCTTTATAGTTCATAAAGATAAAAATTTGTTTTTTTGTGACCCCTGCCGGCCGGTTTGACATAGGTTAACCTGCTGTGTTTTACCGAATTGACAGGCATTCGGCCGCACAGTAGGAATTGCAAAGATAATAATATTTTTTGATATATTGCAAAAAATCAGTATTTTATTTTTCCGTCGGGTCGGATTTTCGGCTGGCCGCTACGGCTTTGGTCAGCGGGAGCATCGTTGTCGTGTCGGTGTCGGAGCCGTAGGTGACCTGTGTTGCGCCGTTGGGTGCCATTTGGATTGACGAGGGGATGGCCAGGGGGGCATCGACCACCCATCGGTTGTCTTCTTTTATAAGGCAGATGATGTTGCTCAATGTTTTGATGGGGGTTGTCTTGGTGTAGGCCACCCAGGCTGTGTCGCTGTTGATGAGCAGGCTGTCGATTACGATGCTGGCCGGTACGTTGTTGGCGAGGAATGCGGAGTCGGTGGCCGGCAGTATGGTGTTGGTGATGTAGGGAAGTGTTGTTTCCCTGGTTTCTTTCGAGGCATATTGGTATGCCTCGTCGATGCGATAGTTGCCTGTGGCGTCGAGGTAGCCTTGCGCTGCCTGGAGCACTTGTCTCTTGTCGTTGTTGCAGCTGGCGAGTGTCAGCAAAAGGAGGGCTATGGTGAGTATTCTGTATGTTTTCATTTCTTTAGTTGTAATTAAAAAGAGCCCGGAATGATTTCCGAGCTCTTTTGTCGTTAAAGAAGAACTGGTTAGTTTTTCTTCAGAGTGAGCGAACCTGCGCCAGTGTTGCCGGAGTTGTTGAGGTTCTGGCTGGCAGCGCTGGTACCGTTGGTGCTCTTCTTGGTGTTCTTGTTGGTAGCGCTAAGCGAGCCGCTCTGGTTGCCAGTGTTGTCAAGGTTTTGCTCTTTTGCGCTGGTGGTCTTAACGGGTTCCTGTTTCTTGGCAGGCTTTTTGGTTGTCTTTGCGGTGGTCTTGGGCTCTTCGACAGCGGGGGTGTCGATTACGGGAGTGGTGTCCTCAACCAGGGTGTCGATCGGAGTGGTGTCGACAGGGATAGTATCGGTGTTCTCCTCGGGAGCGTTGTTGCAAGCAACGGCGACCATCATTGATACGGCTGCGATAGCCAGTAATCTAAAAGTCTTTTTCATTTTTGTTACCTGTTAAGAAGATTATTTTCTTGCGAATTTAGCGGTGATGTTTTTGGAGAAGTTGCCTTTCACGCTGGTGAGGGCAACGTTGCTGGCGGTCATAGTGAGAGCTTTCTTGGTGAGACCTTCGTTGGTGGTAACATCGTCATAAACGATACCGGCAACATCCCACATAGTGGCGTTGGCTACGAGGCTGACACTCATAGCGTCGGCGTCGAAAGCGGAAACTTTGACAACGAGGTTCTGAGCCCACCAGTCGCCGCAGGAGGTCTCTCCGAGCATAATTCCTCTCTCATCGCTGCTGTAGTATTGCAGATAGGTGTTGCCAATGGAAGCCTGTCCGGCGGCAGCGTCGACGGTAGCGTCACCGTTGACGGTTCCTACTGCAGGAGCGGCACCGACTCTAAGGACGGCAAAAGGATAGTTACTTGCATCGGTCTGGGCAGCGGCAATCTGATAAAGCGAGCCGTTGGTCTGAGCGTTGATGTATTCGGCATTCCAGGTGAGGTCACCGAAAGTAACCTTTACACCAGTCTGCTCAGCGAAGTTGGCAGTGTATTCAGCGTCAGCGGTAACGGTGACGAGAAGGGGATTGTTGGTGCTGCCATTGTCCCAGTTTACGAAGGTGTAGCCAGCGTTAGCAGTGGCTTCGAGGGTAGCGGTAGCGCCTTCTTCATACTTGCCACCACCGGTGACGGTACCCCAGTCGCTGTTGTTGGCTTTTGCCTTGATAGTGTACTCTGTGGCCTCTTCAGCGGGGTCACCGCAAGCAAACATCGAGCAGGCTACGAGAGCGATGCCCATCATTTTAAAAAGATTTTTCATTTTTTGATTGTTTTTTAATAGGTTAATAATAAATTATTTGTTTCTGAAATGATACATTTCCCTTTGTGGAAATTTTTGCAAAAATACACCTTTTTTTTAAAATGTATGCTTTTTTTAATTTTTTTTTGCATTTTGCTTTGCAGAGCATCATTGGGTCAGCCTTGCTCCTTGATGTCGAGGGCATCGCGGATGCCGTTGCCCAAAAGCATAAAAGCCAACACGATAAGCATTATGGCGAGGCCCGGAACGAAGGCCTGGTAGGCGCTGTCGAGCAGTATCTGGCCGTAGTTTTCTTTGACCATACTTCCCCACGACGGCATAGGCGGCTGGACGCCTATTCCGAGGAAACTGAGGCCTGCTTCGAGCAAAATGGCGCTGGCGAAGTTGGATGCGGTGACGACGATGACGGGGCCTGTGATGTTGGGCAGTATGTGGCGCAGGATGATGCGCGGGGTGCGGTAGCCCAAGGCGCGGGCGGCCTCGACATACTCTTTTTCCTTTATCGACAGCACCTGGCCGCGCACTATGCGGGCTATGTCGACCCACATCGTCAGGCCCACGGCGATGAAGACCTGCCAGAAGCCTTTGCCCAGGGCGAAGGTGATGGCGATGACCAGCAGCACGGTGGGAATGGACCACACGACGTTGATGAACCACATAATCACGTTGTCGACCCAGCCGCCGTAGTAGGCTGCCAGCGAGCCCAGCAGGATGCCTATCAGCAGCGCGATGGCCACGGCGATGAAGCCCACCGAGAGGCTGACGCGGCTGCCTATCATCACCTGGCTCAGTATGTCGCGCCCGTAGGTGTCGGTGCCGAGGATGAAGGTGCGGGTCTTTATCTCTTTGACCTTGCCGGCCGGCAGGGTCAGCAGCTCGCCGTCGTTGGGCGTCGAGCCGGTATAGGTCTCGGCAACGATGCTGTCGCCCTGACGCTTGTAGGCATAGACGGGTATTGCCTCGGCGTCGAGCGGACGGCCGGTGGCAAGGGTCTTGAGCGGCCCCTGCTTGGTGTCGGCGCCGTTGTCGACATATATGAAGGTGGCTTTGCCCAGCGGCTTCATCGATGCCAGCTCGAGGTACTGCTGGTTGCAGTAGGGCGTGTGGTCGGGCGTGATAAGGTAGCCCAGCAACGCAACGACGACAAAGAGCCCTATCACCGCCAGGCTAGCCATCGCCATCCCATTGCGGCGCAGGCGTTGCCAGAACAGCGAGTCAAGGCTGCTGCCCTGCTTGGCAGCGGCTTCGACAAAGGCTTTTTGTTTCTTGCGTAGGCGCATAGGCTGTTTCTTTTTTGGGAGTTAAGGGGAGTTAAGGGGAGTTAAGGGAAGTTAAGGGACGATAGTCCCCAGCAAGTTTATTTGTCGTTTGGCTTCGGCATATTTATATACTATATTTTGTCGTTTTGCAAGTTCATTTGTCCTTTAACTTCCTTTAACTTCCTTTAACTTCCCTCTAATGGCTTGATTTACAGGAATCCCAGTTCGGCTTTGGTTTCGTCGCTCATACTGTCGAAGCTCCAGGGCGGGTCGAAGGTCAGTTCCACATCGACGCTCTTGACGCCCTCGATGTAGGAAATCATATCCTTCACCTCGCGGAACATATACTCCGCTTCGGGGCAGTCGGGAGCGGTCATCGTCATCAGCACCTTGACGTTCAGGTCGTCGTCGACGTCGATGTTGTAAATCAGCCCCAGGTCGTAGATGTTGACGGGTATCTCGGGGTCGTAGACGTTTTTCACGCAGTTGATTACAGCGTCTTTTATGGTTTCTTTGGTGGGGGTCATATTATTGCGTTAGTGCGTTAGTGCGTTATTGCGTTAGTGCGTTGTTTCGTTATTGCGTTATAACGGGATAACGATATAACGATGCTGTGATTTAACTAATCTTTCTTCATCGAATAGGCCAGGGCGTACATCTTCATCTGTTTGAGCATCGATGTCAGGCCGTTGCTGCGGGTGGGGGAGAGGTGCTCCTTGAGGCCGATTACGTCGATGAAGCTCAGGTCGGCGTCGAGGATGTCCTGCGGCGTCTGTCCGTCGAAGGTGCGGATCAGCAGCGAGATGATGCCCTTGGTGATTACGGCGTCGCTGTCGGCGGCAAAGTAGAGGCGTCCGTCGCGCTGCTGGCAGCTGAGCCACACGCGGCTCTGGCAGCCTTTGATGAGGTTGCTTTCGGTCTTGTCCTTCTCGTCGATGACGGGGCAGTCCTTGCCCAGCTCGATGAGGTAGCTGTATTTGTCGAGCCACTCGTCGAAATTGGCGAATTCGCTGATTATTTGCTGTTCTATTTCTTGGATTGTCATTGCTTTTTGTTTTTGTTAGGCGATTTAGGCGGGTTAGGCGATTTGGGCAAACTATAAAAGTTTATTTCGGGGCTTTTTTTATCAAATATAATGCTGCGATGCCGAACACCAGCTGTGGCAGGAAGACGGCCAGGAAGGGGGGCAGGTTGCCGTTTTCGGCAAAGACGGCGCAGACGCGCATCAGGACTATGAAGCCGAAGGCCAGCGAGATGCCTATGGCCAGATGCAGGCCGATGCCGCCGCGCACTTTGCGCGACGAGATGGCCACGCCGATGAATGTCATCACCAGGAACGCCAGTGGGTTCAGCAGGCGCTGGTAGAACTCCAGCTTGGCGGCAGTCACGGCTCCCGAGCCGCGCATAGCCTCGTGCTGGATGTGGTCGTACAGCTCGATGCTGTTCATTGTGCTGATTTCTTTTGCCGCCTGGTTGAAGTCGTCGGGTGCCAGCTTCAGTTTCAGCCTTGCCTTGTCGTAGGTCCGCATCGTCTCGCCGTCGCCATTGAAGGTGCGCTGCGTCACGCCCTGTCCGGTCCACGTGCCGTCGACGGTGTCGAAGGTGATTTTGTTGGCCGAGACGCGCCAGCCCAGCTCGCCGTCGCGGTTGTAGGTGTCCTGCTGGAAAAAGATGGCGCTGCGCTCGTTGACGTCGTAGCTGTAGGTCGTCACCTGCACCCCTTTGGCGGTCTGGAAATGCAGGTTGCTGTAGTAACTTCGGTGATGCGTGTGTATGTATTTGTCCTCGAACTTCTTGAGCTGTATGTTGCTGCGCGGGATGACGAAGTTGCCCACCGCCAGGATGCCCAGCGCCAGCAGCAGGGCACCGTGCAGGTAGGGCCGCAGCATACGCTTGTAGCTGACGCCGCTGCCCAGAATGGCGATAATCTCGGTGTTGCCGGCCATCTTGGAGGTGAAATACAGCGTAGAGATGAAGACAAACAGAGGCCCGTAGAGGCTGAAGAAGTTGGGGATGAAGTTGAGGTAGTACTGGAAGATGATTTCGCCGATGGGGGCGCTGTTCTTGAGGAAGTCGTCGAGCTTCTCCGACACGTCGAAGGTGATGACAATGACGATGATAAGCACCAGCCAGAGCAGGAACGTCTTGATGTACTTGCCCAGTATGTAGCGGTCTATCAGCGGATAAGTTGTCATCGTGTTTGCTGGTTGGTGTAAGGGGGAGTTAAGGGAAGTTAAGGGAAGTTAAAGGAAGTTAAGGGACAATAGATATTATTTTTGTTTGTTCTTCATCTTTTTATCGAGTATTCTTTTATTCTTTATATTCGTCGCTGATTCCAGTGCTGTTGGCGACGGCTTTGCAATAGGCATTAAGGAATTTGCTGGTGATTTCAATGTGTTCAAAAAGACTTAGGGCATTGGCTTCATCCAAATACCCTAAGTCTTTTGACAGAATAATATAGTCTCTACATTCTTCAAGGCTGCCTTGAGAGATGTTGAAAAAGTTCAGTTTAGCCTTCTGGCTTAGTCTTTTGGACCCTTCAGCGATGTTGGCTTCGATTGAGATTGCCGCACGTCTGAATTGTGATGTGAGAGCGTAGAGTTCTTCTTGAGGAAAGTTTCTGGTCCGTTTGTATACTTCCAATGTGAATTGATGGGCTTTTTGCCAAGCAATAATATTCTCGAAACTATAAGACATTGAATATTTGTTTCATTTGTCCTTTAACTTCCCTTAACTTCACTCTAACTTCCTTTAACTCCCCAAGCAAAATCACATTATCCCGAACAGCTTCTGGAAGCCGGTGAGCGACTCGAGGACGTTGGTCTTGACGTGGATGAACTCGTCGACGCCATAGCCCTTGTAGGTCTCCACCATCTCCTTCGGGAAGCCGGCCAGGACGATGCTCTTGACCTTGCCTTTCAGCAGGTTGCAGGCCTGTTCGGTGATTTCGGCATATTCGTCGTCCGACGAGCAGAGCACCACGATGTCGGCCTTCTGCTCCAGGGCTGCCTTGACGCCTTCCTCGGCCGTGGCAAAACCGTTGTTGTCAACGATTTCGTAGCCTGCCACACCGAAGAAGTTGGTGGCGAAGCCCGAGCGGGCGCGGCGCATAGCCAGGTTGCCGTAGGTGAGCAGGAACACCTTGGGGCGGCGGCCCGACTGCTCGGTGGCGAGGCGCAGCTGCTCGAAAGCCTCGGCTCCGCGGTAGGGTTCGAGAACCTTCACCTCGTCGCCCTTCTCGCAATGGCAGCAGCAGGATTTCTTCTCGATTTTGGCGTTCATCGTCTCGGTCAGGTTGGGATACTGGTTGGTGCCGAGGATAGTGGTCTTGCGGGTGGCGATGTCCATATCGCGCTGCTGTGCGGTCTTGGCAATCTCGTCCTGCACGTAACCCTCGCGGATGGCTTTGGCGAAGCCGCCCTTCTCCTCGACGGCGAGGAACTGCTGCCAAGCGTACTGTGCGATGGAATCGGTCAGGTTTTCAATGTAATAGCTGCCGGCTGCGGGGTCCACGATCTTGTCCAGATAGGACTCCTCCTTGAGCAGCAGCTGCTGGTTGCGGGCGATGCGGTAGCTGAAGTCGTCGGCCTGCTTGAAGGCGACGTCGAAGGGCATCGTCGAGATCGAGTCGGCGCCGGCGATGGCAGCGCTCATCGTCTCGGTGGTGGTGCGCAGCATATTGACGTAGGGGTCGAAGATGGACTTGTTCCAGGTCGACGAGGTCGAGTTGATGTAGGCCTTCAGGGCGCAGTCGCACGAAGGCTTGTACTGCTCGGCAATCTTGCTCCACAGCATACGTGCGGCGCGGATCTTGGCGATTTCCATAAAGTAGTTGCCGCCGATGGCCAGGTTGAAAACCAGGTTCTTGGCAACCAGCGTGGCGTCGCATCCGCGCTCGGTCAGCTTGGCCATAAGCTCGTTGGCGGCGGCCAGGCTGAAGCCCAGCTCCTGCACGATGTTCGAGCCGGCGTTGTTGAACAGCGTACCTCCGATGGTCAGCACGCGGAACTTGGGCAGGTTCTCCTTGGCATAGTTCAGCAGCTCGACAGCCTCGTCGAGGTCGGCCTCTTCGCCGCCCCAGAACTTGCCGTGCTTGAGGGCGTAGCTGTAGATGTCGAAATTCACCGTGCCGCGTATCTCCTTGGTGTCGAAGCCGTTCTTGCGGGCCACGGCGACAAAGAGGCGCAGGGTGTCGATGAACTTGGTGTTGCAGCAGTTGAAATGGATTGTCACCGCCGTCAGGTAGATGTCCTTCAGCAGGGTGGCCATCTGCTCTTCGGTCTCTATGGCCTTGGCGCAGAAGCCGATAGCCGTGGCGCCGCGCTTCACGGCGTCGAGGGCATAGGCGTTGGCCTTGGCGGGGTCTTTCTCCTTGATGTCCTGGCGGATATCCCAGACGTTGTTGTCGCTGTGCTTGCCGCGCGTGTAGGGGAACTGGTCGGGGTTGGAGTTCAGATATTCAATGTGTTCCAGGTCTTCGGCTCTGTAGTAGGGCTTAACCTTGAAACCTTCGATGGTTTTCCAGACCAACTTTTTCTCGTAGTCGGCGCCTTTGAGGTCCTTGTTGATGACTTCTTCCCATTTTTCGGTCGAAACAGGTGGGAATTCGGTGAACAATTTGTTGTCTTCCATTATCTTATGTATGTTTTATTTATTCGGAGTGAAAATACAAAGATACAAACTTTTTTTAATACGCGCACAGAAAATAGAATTTGTATGTGAAAAAAGTGTTTTTTGTGGCGTGTTGCACCGCCGGAATGCCGCTTTTCCGCCTCCTCGCAAAGCCTTGATAGCCAGCAGCTGCTCTGCCCGTTGTACAGTATATGTACAGTATATGTACAGTATTTGGACGCTTCGGAAGCGTACAAATACTGTACATATACTGTACATATACTGTACAACGGACGGAGAAGGTGCCTTAATGCGCTGAGGATGTGCTGGTTAGTGTATAGTTTGTTGCACTGTGTGTCAGCGCGTGCCACATTGTGCCGCGATGTGTCGCAGCGGGTCGGAAAAGCGTGATGGAGGCTGGTTTTTCAGTTGGTGAAGGCGTAGCGCACGATGTTTTCGCCCATTTTGAGGGCCTTGAGGCGCGTCTCCTGGCTGTCGTTGTGGACGTCCTGGTCCTCCCATCCGTCGCCGAGGTCGCACTCCCAGCTGAAGAAGCAGACCAGACGCCCCTCCCAGATGAGGCCGAAGCCCTTGGGGGGCTTGTTGTCGTGCTCGTGGATTTTGGGCAGCCCGTTGGGGAAGTCGTACTTCTGGTGATAGATGGGGTGGCTGAACGGCAGCTCGACAAAGTCAAGCTCGGGGAAGACTTTCTTCATCTGCGGGACGATGAATTCGCGCAAGCCATAGTTGTCGTCGATGTGCAGGAAGCCGCCGCCAATCAGGTAGTTGCGCAGGTTCTGCGCCTCCTGGCTGCTGAAGACGACGTTGCCGTGGCCGGTGAGGTGGAGGAAGGGATAGTTGAATATCTCGCTGCTGCCGACGTCGACGGTGGCGTACTTGGGGTCGAGGTTCATATTGGCGTCGGCGTTGCAGAAGGCCGCCAGGTTGGTCAGCGAGGTGGGGTTGGCGTACCAGTCGCCACCGCCGCCGTATTTGAGCAGGGCCAGCTGGGTCTGGGCACTCGAAAACTGGAAACTGAAGATTGAAAACAGTAAGATAATCAGGGGTATGCGTTTCATAATATAACTGCGAATTATGCGAATTGAACGAATTTTTTATCTGCAAATTATTTTTAAAACTGCGAATTATGCGAATTGAACGAATTTTTTAAGAATTTGGATTCCGCAAGCGGAATCGCGAATTGAACGAATTGGCTAACGCACAAATGTATTGTCCTTTAACTTTCCTTAACTTCTTTAACTTCCCCTCTCAGTTGCTCAGGTTGAAAAAGGCTGTTGCGGCGAGGGCGGCGGTTTCGGTGCGGAGGCGGCAGTTGCCGAGGGTTACAGGGATGAAGCCCGAGTCGAGTGCGGAGCGGACCTCGTCGGGGCTGAAGTCGCCTTCGGGGCCGATGAGTATCAGGGCGTTGCTGCCGGGGCGGTAGGCGTCGCGCAGTGGCGTGCGGTGGTCGCCGTCGCAGTAGGCGATGAATTTCTGTCCGTCGAAGGGTGCCGCTATCAGCTCGGCGACGGGCGTCGGCTCGTCGATGGCGGGCAGGTAGGCTTTGAGCGACTGCTTGGCGGCGCTGACGGCAATCTTGTCGAGGCGCTCCTTCTTCAGGATGCAGCGCTCGGAATGGTCGCAGACGATGGGAGTGATGCGGTCGATGCCCATTTCGACGGCCTTTTCGACCAGCCATTCGATGCGGGCGGTGTTCTTGGTGGGTGCCACGGCGAGGTGGAGGCTGTAGGGTCGCCGGCCGTAGCCTTCGGTGCGCTCGACGACCTCGACGGTGCAGGCCTTGGGGTGCGCGTCGAGGATGCGGCAGCGGCACATCGTGCCCCGCCCGTCGGTCAGGGAAAGCTCGTCGCCGACAGACATCCGCAGCACCTTCACGCAGTGGCGCGACTCCTCTTCGCTGAGGGTGCAAATGCCTGATTCTATGTCTTCTGAAAAGAACAGTTGCATAAGGTCTGTTTGTGTTTTCCGGCTGCAAAAGTACGAAAAAATTCGGATTCATACTTTTTTTGGACTTTTGCCGTTAAAGGATATGATTTTTTACGCAAAAACAAAATACGCTATATGAGAATTAGACATTTGATGTTGCTGGCGGTGCTGATGTGCATTCTGCCGACGGCGATGGCCCAGAAGAACCGCATTACCGAGTTTACGCAGGCCGGCCTGCCTGCCGAGATGCAGGAATACCTGGAGCAGGCCACGAGCGACAAAGACAAGAAGGCCGAGGTGGGGCGCCTGATGCGCGATTTCGGCACGCGCTACGGTGCGCTGCAGGGCGCGCTGCAGGGCCGCGTGGTGGGCATCTGCAACACGGTGCTGAAACTGAAGGTGCGCCAGCATCCCGACGTGATGAACTTCATCTCGGTGTTCAACCAGATGACGGCCTCGTCGGCAGCCAATTTCGACCAGTGGCTGAGCTGTATCGAGTTTCTGCAGTCGCGCAACAAGAAGGTGAAGGATTTCACCGACTTTGTGGAGTTTACCGGCGGCCTGGTGTCGTCGCGCACGCTCTATGCGTCGCGCTCGTGCACGTGGCAGCTGCAGAAGGACTGTTCGTACAGCATTGTGTTTGAGGGCAATGAGATAAAGGTTGTTGTAGACAGTCCGGTGGAGCTCTACTACAGTTCGGACCGCGACAACGGCACCATCTATGGCACCAAGGGCGTGTACCACTACCTTGACAACAAGTGGGTTGGCGACGGCGGCCGCCTGAACTGGGACCGCACGGGCATATCGAGCACCGTCTGCTGGGCCAACCTGAGGCGGTATGAGGCTGTGACCAAGTTCCCCAAGTTCATTGCCGACTCGGTGCAGTTCACCAACACCAACTATTTCAGCCAGCCCATCTACGGCCGCGTCGAGGAGGCGCTGAGCGCCAAGATGGAGCCCGAGAAGTACTCGTTCCCCAAGTTCCGCTCGTATCAGAAGGACTTCAAGATGAAGGATATACTGCCCGGCGTGGACTATAGCGGCAGCTTTATGATGAACGGCTCGAAGTTCATCACCAGCGACACCAAGAACCCCGCCACGCTGATTTTCTATCGCAGCGGACAGCCGTTCATCACCGTCAATTCGGTCAAGTTCACCATCACCGCCAGCCGCATCGTGTCGGAGAACGCGGCGGTGAAGATCTTTATCGACGGCGACTCGATCTGCAACAACGGCATCACGGTGCGCTACCTGGCCCAGGAGAAGCAGGTGAGCCTCATCAACGACTCGAAGCGCAACTACTACAGCCCCTATTCCAACTCGTACCACAACCTGGATATGTACTGCGAATCAATCGTCTGGAAGATGAACGAGGACAAGCTGGACTTTGCGATGCTGGGTGCTTCGGGCGACCAGAGCTACTCGACCTTCGAGTCGAACAGCTACTACTCGGAGCGCAAGTTCCGCGAGATTCAGGGCATCGACCAGGTCAACCCCGTTCTGCGCGTGTATCGTTATATGCAGATGCGCGATATGACCTACGACTTCTATATGGACGAGTTTGCCCAGGCCATAAAGATGGACATAATGCAGGCCAAGTCGATGATCCACACGCTGGCCAAGTCGGGCCTTGTCTCCTACAACGAGGCGCAGGGCAAGATCTACGTCAACGACAAGCTGGTGGACTACGCCAAAGCCAGTGCCAAGAGCAAGGACTATGACTACGACGCGCTTATCCTCGAATCGTCGGCCAAGAACAACAACGCCGAACTCGACCTGTCGAGCAACGCGCTGAGCGTGCACGGCGTCGAGAAGTTTGTGCTCAGCGACAGCCAGCAGGTGGTCATCTATCCCAACAAGGGCGAGTTAGAGGTGCGTAAGAACCGCGACATCAACTTCAACGGGCGCATCAACGCCGGCCGCTTCATCTTCTATGCCACCAACGCCACGTTCCTCTACGAGGCCTTCAAGCTCGACCTGCCGCAGGTGGACTCGATGATTTTCTACGTCACGCAGTTCAACAATCCGCAGGAAGAGCATATCGTCTACACGCCGCTGCACAACCTGGTGGGCCACCTGCAGATAGACCAGGCCGACAACCACAGCGGCCTGAAGGAGGTGAAGGAGCAGTATCCTGTATTCACCAGCCTGAAAGACAGCTATGTCTACTACGACCGCAAGGATATCCACAACGGTGCCTACGTGCGCGACCGCTTCTACTATACCATCCATCCCTTTGTGGTCAAGAATATGGTCAATTTCGTCACCGACAGCCTGAGTTTCAACGGCGTGCTGACCTCGGCGGGCATCTTCCCCGACATCGTCGAGCCCCTCAAGGTGCAGCCCGACTATTCGCTTGGCTTCGTCCGCAAGACGCCGCGTGGCGGATATGATGCCTACGGCGGCAAGGGCCACTTCACCAATACGCTCGACTTGAGCTATCGCGGCTTCAGGGCCCAGGGCCAGGTGGACTACCTGACCTCGGTGCTGCAGTCGAAGACCATCTATTTTATGCCCGACTCGATGGTGGCCGTCAGCGACACCTTCTATGTCAAGGAGCAGGGCGTGTTCCCCGACATCCGCATCAACCGCGCTATGCAGCGCTGGTACCCCTATGCCGACTCGATGCGCGTGTCGCAGCTCCTCAACGGGCCCCAGTTCAAGATGTACCACGACGATGCCCTGCTGGCCGGCCACACGGTTCTGAAACCTGAAGGCGCCTACGCCTCGGGCTCGGTGACCATCAAGGAGGGTACGCTCGAGTCGCTGCGCTTCGCGCTGCAACCCAAGGATATGTACAGCAATGTGACGGCCTTCACGCTGCGCTCGGAGGTGTATAACAACATCGCCTTCTATGCCACCGATATGAAGTCGCACACCGACTTCACCAAGCGGCGCGCCGACTTTGTGGCCAACGCCGACCTGGGCCGCACGCAGCTGCCGCTGCTGCAGTATGCCGCCTATGTCGACAAGTTCTCGTGGGAGATGGACAAGAAGGAGCTGGACCTCATCAACAGCAAGAGCGAGAGCAGCCAGGGGCTGGAAGGCCTGACGCTGCGCGAGCGTTTCCGCCATACGGAACAGCCGGGCGCGCTTTTTGTCTCGACCGACCCCACCAAGGACAGTCTTAACTTCCACGCCGTGCGTTCGACCTATCTCTACAATGCCGGTCAGCTGACCTGCCGCCAGGTGTTTACCGTCAACAGCGCCGATGCCGTCATCGCTCCGGGCGGCGACACGCTGCACATCAGCCGCAGCGGTGTCATCGACCTGATGAAGCATTCGCAGATACTGGCCAACCGCGAAAACAAATACCATCTGATTTACGATGCCGATGTCATCCTTGACGGTGCCAAGAAGTACAGCGGCAAGGGCTATATCGACTATGTCGACGTCGACAACAAGAAGCAGAAAATCTATCTTTCGTCGATTGCGCCCGACAACTGCGGCGTCTCGGTGGGCAACGGCTTCGTGCCCGACAGCGCCAACTTCACGCTCAACAGCGCTTTCGGCTTTGCCGGCAACGTGAGGGTGGAGGCCGACAAGGAACACTACTATTTTGACGGCGGCGTCCGCCTGCTGCACAAGTGCAACACGGCTGCGCAACTGGGCTTGCTGGCCTATTCCAGCTACCTCGACCCCAAGCAGATACTTGTCGCCGTGCCCGAAATACCGACCGACTGGAAGGGCAACCGCATCACGGCCTCGATCCTTTTCGAAAAGGCCAATATGATGCCCTATCCGGCCTTCCTCACCGCCGAGCGCGCTGCCGACAACGAGCTGATGGGCGCCTACGGCTACGTGACGTATAACAATGACACAAAGGAATATATGATTGCTTCGGCCGAAAAGATTCAGGATCCCGACAATGTCGTCGACCGCTACCTTACCCTCAACACGCAGACCTGCGAGATGAAGGGAGAGGGCCCAATCAATTTCAATGTCAAACAGAACCTCGTCAGCCTCTTCTCGTACGGCACAGCTACCCTTGGCGGCAGCAAGGAAGGCGACATCGAAATCAGCAGTATTCTCGGTTTCACCTTCCCCATCGACGAAAAGGTGCTCGGCACTATGGCTCAGACCATTGCCGACGACTTGCGCCTGTCGCCCTCGCAGCCTGCCAACGAGGCTACGCGCCGCGCGATGATTTATTATATGGGTCCCGAGGCCGGCGCCGAAGCCTACGCCAACTATGTCAGCACGGGCTTCTATGACAAAATGCCCAAGGAGTTCGAGAGCACGCTGCTTATCGAAGGCATAGAGTGGACTTACGACCCGGCCCTTGGCTACCGCTACGATGGCGTTGCCTCGCTGGCTATGGTCGGCAAGAAGCAGCTGCACCTTTCGACGCGCGTCAAGGCCCAGATGTACCACAAAGGCAACGGCAACTTCCTGGTACTCTACATCCAGGTGGCCTCCGACCACTGGTACTACTTCAACTACGAGTTCAACAGCCAGCAGATGCTCATCCAGAGCTCGGTGGGCGAATGGGTCGATATGATCAAGGCCCTGTCTGCCGACAAGCGCCACGTCAGCGGCAAGAGCGACCAGGGTGACTATCGCTACCGCATCTCGCCCAGCCGCAGCGAAGTGCCCAACTTCATCCTGCGTATGGGTGGCAACGCCGAGTCGGCCGACGATCCTGGCGACTGGGATGTCGACGAAGAGGATGTCATCGAGGGCGACGACTGATTTTTTTGACCTCGATTTTTGCGAAATATCATTCCGAAATCACATTTTGCAGGATGCCCCGAAGGGTGTCCTGCAAAATTTTTTACTACCGTATAGTGTTATTTTTTAGACTGTTCAGTATTTGTTGGTGAATAAAATGCAAAAATAATTTTGTGTATTTCGGAAATTGTAGTACTTTTGCAACCGCTTTCGAGAGGAAAGAATGCCCAGGTGGTGGAATTGGTAGACACGCTACTTTGAGGGGGTAGTGCCGATTCAGGCGTGCAAGTTCAAGTCTTGTCCTGGGCACGAGCACCTGAAAAGATTTCTTCAAGAAAGCAAATTGTTTCAAGAGTTTAGAAACACTACTGCCCGGATGGCGGAATTGGTAGACGCGCACGTTTCAGGTGCGTGTATCGAAAGATGTGCAGGTTCAAGTCCTGTTCCGGGCACCAAAAAGATTTTGCAAGTAACTCTAAATGAGCGAAAATGTAAAATCTTTTTTCTTTTATATCCCAATTTTGGCCACCTTTTGGCCACCGTTCGTATCGCCGTCGAACAGGAAGGCTTCGAGTTCAAGAGTGCGAAAGAATAATTACTAAATGCTCTTTGTGCGTTCCCGGACTTCGCATTTGCGGTGGCGGACAAAGCAGAAATCGCATTTGTCGCCACCTTGGCAGAGAGTCTGCGTGCGAATAAAATCGAGGTTGTACAGATTGCCGTAATTAATAATGTCGCTATGGCAGAACATCGGTCCGAATCGTTCAAGCAGGCCGTATTTCTCAAAGATATGGCGGTAGAGGCACTCCAACGTCTCGAAATGGTAACGGTCCTTGGGGTCGTCGGGATGCCACGCATACCTCCAGCCTTTGCCGGAGCCGTATTTGAACCCCAGCGGAATAATCTTCCGCATGACTGAAAGAAAGAACGGCAGTCGAGAAAGTTTTATGTACATCTCTGGTGTGAGAGCAGCCCACATGTGGGTTGAGATGATTTCATAGGCTTCATCAGCCGTCTTTCCGTGTGCCTGTAATGCCTCGTCGATGGCGATAGTGGGCAGGATGTTGCACAGATGACCATAGTTCCCCTTGTCGCACCACTCCCTATTATCCGTTATCAGCGTTTCCATACGGTACAGCACGCCGGCCTGCACCTCCGACTCCAACCCGTCAAAACAAACCTTGTAGCGGCCTGCGCGAATCATCTTAATGGGTGTATACTTCTTCATGGCGTATGGCTATTTCTTCCCCACGAGTATAGCAGAACCTTTTAGCGCCATCCAGGAGGCCTCCCAATGTGACATAAACAGCCCCTTGGTGGTGTCGATGAGTTCCACCCGTTCGTAGCCCATGTTCTTCAAGCGCTGCACGAACATCTGCATATCGCCGTACTTCTGGGGCGAGAAGATATCGTGGACGGCAAAGGTACCGCCTTTCTTCAACACGCGGAGCGTTTCCATCAGAATTTCCTGACGGTCGCGGCTGGGTATGTTGTGATACACATAGTTGCTGCACACCGCATCGAAGGTTTCGTCGGCAAAGTCGAGTTTCAGGGCGTTGCCTTTTGCAAAGGAAGTGTTTGTCACGCCTTCGGCTTTGGCGTTCTCTTCGCAAAGGGTCTTGCTGAAAGAGGAATACTCAACTCCCCAGCGGTATATGCCGGTTATCCGCGCCTGCGGATTGCATTTGGCGACGGCAATAGTCAGCGCGCCGCTTCCGCAGCCCACATCAAGGCCGCAGCCTCCTTCGGGCAGCACGACCTTGGCAGCCACGCCATCGATAATCTGACGCGACATCTGTCTTTTGCCGTCGTAGGAGAAGGCGCGGTACATCAGCGTCATCCACACCGTTGCCACGACGCATACCGCCACTCCGACGGCGAAGAGGATGGTCAGCACCGTCTTCCACGTGCCGGATGTCAGCGTCGTGAGCCCGAACAGCAGCGCCAGCGCCAGACATACGGCACATCCCGCCGCCGCACTCCAAATCATGCCCTTCGGCATCCAGTTCTTGTAGTTTGGTTTCATATAATTCAACTGTTTACGTTACTCTTCCGTTGTCATAATCCGACTGCAAAAATACCGCTATTTCTCCATCCGCCCAATCGTCAAAAGTAGTGATTTTGTTTCCCGAAGGGCACAATAAAAAAGACAAAGTGGCGGTACGGATACAGAAACAATAAAAGAACCCGAGCAGCCCGTCGAGCCGGCGGAATAGCCGTGCAATTGTGCCCCGCACCACTGCAAGGACATGAAACAATGCTGCAAAACGGCTTCGCAATGGTGCAAGGCCGTTTTGCAATGCCGTAAATGCATTTTGCAGTGGTGCGAGGCCATTTTGCAGCCGTGCAATGCCCAATGCAATGGTGCGAGACCGATTTACACGACTGCAAGAGGGTCTTGCAATGGTGCGAGGCGAAACTGCACGGAAACGGTAACTTTCCGCCGCACTGCGGGCAATAAAATCCGCGGGGCGGCGTTTGTTTATGGCGATTAACTTTTAATGGTTTAGGATATGAAGAAAGGTTCCAAAGGGGAGGTTGTGTTCACCGCCAAAGGTGGTGCTTGGTTTATGATTGTAGTTTGCGCGATTGGATTGGTGTCTGTCGGTTGGATTATCGTGGGCGCTATAACAGGCTGCGTAGAGTTAATTGGCGTGGAGGTGCTGTTCTGGGAAGTGCTGTTTTATCTGCTGATGATATACTCATTTGTTTGGGTCGGCTGCCTTCTGTTGCACAGCATCAATATGTTGAAGGCAAAAATAACCATCGGCCCGGATGGATTGGTGCTGGACGGTGCAATCGATCGGACGAAACGTCTCTGGAACCCATTCCACCGCAGCTACATCAAAAGCGACCTCGTTGTCGAGTTACCTTGGCGGGATATCCAACATATTGAATTCGCCGAGCCAGAGTCTGTCGTTGGGGGAAATTGGGCTTTGGCGGTGATACCTTTCAGATCCCGTGTTCTGATTGAGACAAAAGAACATCAGCGGTATGTAATGAACCTGTCGCTGTTCGACATGCGAGTGGCAAAAGAAATCGACAAATACCGATACAAACACAATCTCCTTTAAATAACTGAAAGCCGAGACCATTGCTGGACTCGGCTTTCGTTGTTTTAGTGTGTCGATGCAGGATTACATCTCGCTCAGTTTCTTGTAGCCTTCGTAGCGCAGCTTGGCGGAGCGCGACTTGGTGAGCGACCTGCAGATGATGGGCCTCACGGAGTTGAACCGCCGCCTGCTGAGCCGCACGGAGCAGATTGAGCAGCTGATGGGCAAGCGCAACGAGGAGAAGAGCGACGTGGTGGTGGGCGAGCTGAAGGCAGCGCGCGAGAAGCTGGACGGCCACTACCGCGCTTTTATCACCTACCTCAACGCGGTGCAGGAGCTGCAGCCCGAGGAGAGCCTGTCGAAGGCTGCGCAGTACTACAACGCCGACCTGGCGAAAATCGACCTGCAATACCAGCAGAGCCGCAAGAAGGGCGGCAAAGACGACGAGCTCACGCCGGAGCCGGAAGAGGAAACCGAGGCATAAGGCGGCGGCGGACGCAAGCGCCCGCCCACAGGACGAATCATAGACGACAAAAGGCATTGGGCCCCCGCCGCGCCGCGGGGGGGGGCCCCCGCCGGGGTTGGGGG